>Ga0074193_1001094_pt1 | contig 36965 bp, 45 predicted proteins | sample EPASupsiteHSE605_FD_64523 | JGI IMG/M metagenome (GOLD analysis project Ga0074193, IMG submission 64523) | Bioremediated contaminated groundwater from EPA Superfund site, New Mexico - Sample HSE6-05 | ecosystem: Environmental > Aquatic > Deep subsurface > Groundwater > Contaminated ... | reverse complement strand
ATACTTGACCGACTAACGGGAAATGCTCATCGCTTCGAATTAAAAGGTGAATCATTAAGAAGAAAATAAGATTTTAAAAATTATATTTGCGCTTCCTTCTCAGTGCTTTTTAGTGGTACTGTTTGCTCCGGAATAGTGGTTCTGTTTCACCGGAATAAACAGTTTATATGCGGTCAAATGATTTTATATGGGGAGCAACTGCAGTTAACATGTTTAATTACATGTTTATGCAAGAGTATTTTGCTAGCATACTAGGATTAGACGTTGGTGAGTATTATCACATCGCGAATAACTTTCACTACTATGATTTGAGACATCGTAATCTTGTTGAGAAATTAGCTTCAATTGAAAATGTATCGGACGACTTTTTTTGTTATGATAAAAAATTTCGATCGTTAGATGATTTTGATATGCGATTAAAAAAACTCGGTCAATGGGAACAGGGTCTACGAACTAATCAGATCAATGGACTAGAAGACTTTGGAGACGATTTTTTCAATGATTGGGCAAAGGTTTTGTTTCAGAAAGTCAAAAAACAATCTGTTGAATTTGTAAACCCTATTTTAACTAAATTAACTACTTCTTTTTAATATGTACTGACCAGTTAATAGGATTGCCATGTAAAACTCCTTTTTCGTAAGTGTCTTGCAGCCATGAAATAAAGTCCTCAACTGTTTCTTGTGGCTTAGCAAAGGCCATATCCCTTGCATCAGTACAAATCGTTGGTATATATTTATCAGGTATCATGATTGCATTTTCTCCGAAATAATAAAAATCAGTAGAAAATAAAACAAATTCACCTCCTGTATCTCGTATTACATGACCATTATTGGGTGTTCCATCTTCTTTAGAATGAGCAGAGTTTTCCTGTATCCAATTACCATTGGCATCTTGATGATAAAAATTATCGCCATACATTTGGACTAAAGAGCCATTAACGATAGGCTTCTTATATTGAAATCTTTTATCATTCCAATATTCATTGAATGTGAGTTTGCCTTCAACTTTCATGCAAAAGATTAGCTTCTGGAAATATTGTGCACCAATACTTTTCGCCCCTGTTCCAAAAATCCAACTTCCAATCTCTAAATTCTTATTTTTCCGAATATCAGATTTACAAACGGCTAAAGTGCAACAACCTCCAAAAGGATTTGGAGCCAAACCAAAGTCATGGTCTATTTTATATGTAAAATTTCTCATATTTAACAAGCTACTCTTATTATATTATAAATCGGTTGTTGGGATACTGTTCCATCAGGATTCTCTGGTGGTGTGATTTTCCCATCTAAAATATCACCTAGCTTTTCAAGAGAATTCCAACCAATTGGAGACCCCCCATATTTTTTGAATGCCTCAGGCAATTCAACAGTATTTGCACATCCATGTTTATATATCCCAACAATGGGTTTTCCTAATTTATAGGCCTGCTCTATTTCATAGTTGACCCAAGGTCTCGAATGCGTATCCTCTCCAATTAAGCAGATAAAAGTTCCAGCCCACTTTATGAAGCCTCTTAAATAGCGAGCAATCACGGCATCGCTTGGTCTCCGTGCTTGATGTTTTGTACTATCAACAGAACTATTCCTGGGGTCATATCCAGCGTTTCTTAAGCGTTGTTTCAAATCTTGCACTTGTTTGTCGTCTACACCATGATGGCTAATGAAAATATTTTTTGTTTTGCTCATAAGTATATTATTTTGGTAAATTTTCGTCATTTAAAATGAGTAGCCCAATAATCGAATATCCCAAAATATCTTTTAAGGTATCCTCTATAGACTCAAAATTAGGTTCTATACCTTTATTTTTGTTTTCAACCATAGTTCTATATCGTTTAATTTTATCCCACAGATGAACCATGTTGCCATTCAAGCCGAGATCAAAACTTGCTCCGCCATAGTCTGCATTCTTTTTTAATAATGTTTGGATTACATTTTCCGTAACCTCCCTTACCTGTTCTTCCTTCATTTATTATTTTAATTTAGTTATTTTTAATGAATCAACAAATTATATTCCAAAAAAAATAGTGTGACATAATGTCAGTAGTTTGCATTGATTTTTTTGCGCATATCTTAGTAATTGTCATCGTGAGCAAACACCACATATAGATTTGGTAGATAACACGTTTGCTTTACGTAATATATTCAAAAAATTGGCTAAAAGCATAAAACAGCCTTTCTCGTTTACTCGAATAGCAAAGTTATTGCTTAATTATTTGAGGGCTTTCTTGACTTAATACTACAAGTACAGCTATATCCCAAATGCCGAGATTATCCTTATTTGCGTTAATAATCTTTGATCTTTTACGTTCTCCAAAAAGAAAAAATCCTCGCTTTTCTAGTTCTTTTAAATCTTTATTTAGGTCAAACGCAAGTTGCACTTGCCGACCTATTTCAAAATCCGCAGAGCCGGATGCCTCTCCCCACTCTTGGATATTTTGTAAGAATTCCGAAACAAAACTAGTTTCTTCTTGTGATTTAAACTCATCATGATCGAATTGATAACCAGCTACATCTCGAATAATATCGACTATTTGCTTTCCAGTTGTTATGCGTTGTAATATTTTAGGGGAGGGTATTTTATTATCTGCCTTATCGATTACATCTTTAATCCAGCTTTCATGATTTCTCTTGATCTTTTTTAATAATTCGACTGAGTAGGTTTCCCATAATTCATCTATTGTTCGATGATGATTTTTGCAGAGTAAAATTAGATTTTCGTAATCATCATAATCTTTGTCATAATTAGAACTATGCCTTGGTCCATTGTTTTTTTCACTAATAATGTGACATTCATCCCCCAAATTAAGGCTACAATCATGGTTGTCTTTCTCTGCAACCAATTCTGCTCGGCACATAGCACATCTATTTCCAGAACGTGCCCATAAAGTCTTTCTTGTTTTTTCTTTTATAGCCATATTTAATCTACAATAAATATTACTCCTGATTTTCTCATATAATCCTTATATTTAATCTTCTCAAAGATAGACTTCCCATATTCTCATTTAGCCTACACTCATCCTTTAATTTTGTACTTTAATTATTTCCGTTCGCTACACTTTTGATAGATCTCTTGAACGTGGAACAGTGCATGCTGCTTTTGCATGCTTACTTCCGAAGCAACGGCTATAATATCAGAAAGTGTATATTTCCCTTTCTCGTTAATGGTTGTAGTGTGGTCGCTGTTAAAACTTCTGCTAGGCAAAAGGGCGTATGCGGGAGTGAGTTTCTATATATCATTAATCCATTGAAAGGAAATGTACTTTGCATGGTCATCTCGATTTGAAATAACTATGTTAAATACCTTCAATCGGAACATTTCAGCAACTTGATCCATTTCTCTAGTCAGATTAGCTATTCCGCTAATATACACTCACCCGAAAGTAGATATACAACTTTTATATGACTTAACAAATACTATTAGATCTGCTGAATTAATAGTTTTTTTTAAATTCTTTCCTTTTTTATAGAAGCTGCTCATAAAAAAGGAGAGTCAATGAAATGTGAAGAACAATATAAATAATTACTTTGGCAATCTATAGCCTGCGAAAAGTGGTGCATTTTGTGTGATATATTCATTTTTCAATCCAAGATGCAAAGTTATTATACCCATTATCTTCAATCCAATCATAAATTGGATAAATAGTAGACAGTTTATATATTTTACCTCTTTGACTTTCTTCAACTTCTTTAACAGACCAACCTTCCAAATCAGTATATAGCTTCCATTCTCTATTAATGAAATTATGAAGATTTAATTTTTTGCCTGTTTTGTCAAAAGAATAGCCTAAGTAATTCAATGGATTGGAACCTTTTGTCTTAGTTTTACCATCTTTTCCGGTAATATTGTTAATATGAACAGCCAGTAGGGAGTTACCTTTCTCTAGGCTTTTCATTATTTCATAATCAACCCAACGCCTTTCGAAAGTGTTTGACCCAACTAAAACACATGTAACAGAGGTGTTTTCTAATTCTTTATTAATTAACTTTTTGAGAGCTAAATCGCTTGTTTTTTTTGCATCTTCCCAAATTGAAGCATCAAAATAACCAGCACTTTTGTCTTTAGTTAATTTGTGGTTTCTAACGACATTTGCTCTAAAATCAATTACATCTTGATAATGAAAACTAAAAAAAACACGTTTTGTCATTGCTAAATATGATTTTGTAATGTATTAATAACTTTTAAAAGATTGGAAATGATTCTCGTTTTATCAATATGTTCATCTCCAAGTATTTCTATAGACTCTCTTATCTCCGGATCATTAGGGTAATAATCATCATAAGCAGAAATTACTTTATTCCATAATTCCTTTGAAACATAACCAGTACAACCAACAGGAACAACTTTCAATCCTAACTCAACAGCAATCTCAAACTCTTCCATCAATCCATCTGATAATACAATTTTACCATCAACAAGCTTGTTTCCAAAAAAGAATATAGCAATGCCTGCTTCAGAAAGCATTGTGTGTCTATACTTTTTCCACATTTCTTTTCTTTTATCTCTGTCAGATATATTTTGAGGAAATGGACTCATGATTAAATAATTATCCATATGAACTATTTTCTTAGAATAAGCATATTTAAGTACTCCATTTATAACAGAACTACCAATACCTAATCCAAACCCTGAAATGATCTTATAATTCTTTTCTGCTAATTTGTATGCTAAATCAAATACTAAATTTTCGGCATCGTCTTTTGTGAAAGAGCCAAATTCATGAGCTGCTCCAGAAATAAAAATGTTCCTTCTTTTTATTTTTGCATATATCAATTTTAGAACATTAGTAATCTCAGAATAATCGTCTATCATCAAAGCTTGAATTCCATATCTTTTTAAGTCTTTAATTTTATACTCAAGTTTAATTTTAGCGTATGAATAATCGTCTTCATTCCCATACTCAGATCTCGATATTGACTTAAGAAAGCAGTAATGATCTGGAGTATTACTTCCTAAAAGGATTCTAATTCTGCTAAGAATATACTCCAAATTGGGATCTTCAAAACTAAAACCCATGAATAAAAATGTTTTAGAAATAAGATCTCCTTGAAGAGCTGTAGTAAACAATTGGCGTTTCTCATTATAACTTTCATAATCGTCTTTAGTCAATACAGCTTCATGACTTAGTGAAATATCGCCATGCATCTTATAAATAATTGCGTCGCGCTGTGGTTTATTTACTGCTAGATTTGCGGAACATATTTTCGTATCGGTAATTTTACCGACCTTATTAAGAGTTTTTTCTATTAAGTTATCATAGTTGGTTGTCCAGAAAGTTTTAATAGGCAATGAAGCCAAAATTCTATGATTCTCTGTTTCTTCAACATCTTTCGTGAATTGTTCTATGAGTTGTTTGTTTATACAACCTCTTCCTCCTTTTTCATTTTCATAGTATTGGGCCAACGATATTAAATCTGTTTCTTTATCAACATCAAGTTCCAATTCATCAGCCATATCTCGAAGCAAATTTTTCCAATTAACAAGTCCCGAAGCTACAGATAAACCTGCACCAGCAAATATTGCTGCAGTTTCTGAGCTTATTGATTTTGTAAACTTATCAACAAACCGTAATAAATGAGATTTCATTATTCTTAGATTTTAAAATAGTATTCTTTATAAATTATCCCATGTCCAATCATACAGTATACTCCATTTTCTATTTTAATCGGATTTGTCCCTTGCGGTTTAATCTGAATTGTTTTTATGAAATTATTTTTTGCCATAATAAAATACTTTTTTAATTAAATATATCAATATGTTATCGCTGAGTAGGTTTTCCTCCTGTCAGCCAAGATTCTAAAATAATATATTTTGTAGGTGCTTCATATACCCATAAAGACGTAGTATTTGTTGCGTATATTTTATCTATCTGAATATAATAATAAATACTTAGATATTCTGTTCCTTGAAAAGATGTTTTATTAGCACGTGCTATTGGGAGAACAGCTACTTTACCTTTTAACGCATCAAAATACCCTAACTCCCAAGGCATCCATTTTGAATTAGAAGCATTCTCAGAAAAAGCGTATACCAATGATTTACAACTTTTCATTCTTTCTTGTAAGATTAGTGCAGTCTCTTTAGTTACATGCGATCTATTTAGAAGGGGATCGTCAATCCAGTCAATGTATACTGAAAATCCCAAATCTTCTATTATTAGTTTTAACCCAGCAACAATTTCCGCATCACTTGAGCTATGAGAAAGGAAAATATCGTAAGTTTTTTCATATGTAGAAAATAACTTTTGTTCATTTATAGATTTTGATAGTATATTTCTAGCTCGCGTTTCATAACTATCATTAATAGATCCATAGCTTTTGTTAAATTGATCTCTTACTCTATTCCTTAGATTATCTTCTGTAAACAGTGCCATTTTTAGTTTATTTATATATATACTTCATATTAATTATTGTCCAGGATATTCATCACTGAGTTCTTAAGCTTTTTAATTTGTAAATATAGTTATATATTTATAACTGAATATATTTTTACATAAATAATTATTTATAAATCATGTTTTAGATATAGATTCTGAACTGCTGTGAAACTTGCTCAAGGAAGATCCGAACAGCTGTCTCCTCCTTGAGTTAATCAGGAATACTGCCCGGTCAGAGATATCACTTTCTAGTCCTAACGACAGCGCACCACCGTAAATAAAGAAATCCTTATCTGTCAGTCTTGAGCCATTGGGCAGTTACTTGTTTCCTGCCTAGCAAGAGGAGTTTAAATTAAACTGTCTCAGTATGAAAAATGTATTAATTAGTAATTGGGTGGAGAATGCTCCGGTGTAAAGATTGGGTGTACTACGAGCGACAAATATAATTAGATAACCTAAACAAATAAAATAATGAAAGCCAAAATAAGGCAACCGGTCGGGGTGTTGTAAATTCCGACGGGTGTTGGGTTTGCCCGACCGGTGCCTTTCTTTTACTTGTACCAGACTACGGGTCTGTTTAGTTGTTTGCTTACTTCGGAGAGTTGGGAGCGGAGCTTCATCAGTTCGGTGTTGATTTGCATTCGCTCGGGGCCTTGTCCGAATAGGAAACGTTTGTTTCCCAGGTGGCGCATTTGGTTTTGAAGTTCCTGTTCGCGGGCGATCAGCCGGGGGCGATCGCTTTGCATCACAATCATACTGCTGCTTCCGGGTATTTGTCTCACTCCTTGCTCATCCATTCCAGGCATCCCTGTTGGCTCTCGTTCCGCAGCAAAAGGGGTTGAGGAAGCACCTTTTTCAATTCCCATTGCAGGCCCTTTTCCATCCGCCTCGTATCCGGGAACACCTGCCCCTTTCTCTTCCTCCTCCCTACACACAAATGCCAAATCTACTCCGGTGCTTTCCTTTATCGATTGCAGATGGTCGGTTAGTTGGGATTCGGCGACGATGGTGCGGAAGGAGTGTTTTCCCAGGCGGCGGAAGAGGGAGTCAGGGTCTTCGCCGGGGGGTAGGAGCAGGTCGCTGGTTTGTATGCCGTGGCGGTGAAGGACGGTGATGGCGGAGGCTGCTATTTCGCGTCCGCGGTCGTCGGCATCCATTAGTACGGCCACCCGCTTGGTGTAGCGCTTCAGCAGTTGTGCCTGGTCGTCGGTAAAGGCGGCGCCGCACTGGGCAACGGTGTTTTTAAAACCTGCTGCCACCATGGCCAACGTATCCTTGTAGCCTTCGGTCAGGAAGGCAAAGGTCTCGGTCCGTATGGCCTCCGCCGCCAGATGCAACCCGTACAGGGTGCGGCTTTTGTTGTACAGGTCGCTGCTCTCGCTGTTCATGTACTTGCGGATGTACTTCTTGTTCTCCTCCGTGATGGTCTGGGTGGTGCGCCCGGCAAAGGCAACCAGCCGGTTGTTTTCGTCGCGGATGGGGAACACGATGCGTCCCGCCATGGCTTTGAACTCCCTCGGCACCGAACTGCCCGCCATTCCTACCTCGTAATCTACGTAAGTCTGCGCAATGCCCCGGCAGTCGGGGTGGTACTTGCCGCCCTCCATCCAGGTAAGGTCTTCCAACCCGGTATGGCCCTCCAAACCAGTGTCGTTCACCAACCCGGGTTGGTTTACCGACCCGGCATTACTATTCAATCCGGTATTACCTACCGTCCCTGAATTATCACCCATTCCTGTAATGCTTGCCAACATGACATCACCTATATTGGCCAGGGGTGGATGGAAGCCGTACAACGACCGCATAAACTTGACATTGTTGGCCTCCATGGCTGCCAGTTGTGCCGGCGAAGCGGGAGGTTTTTGTTCCTTTGCCTTCTCCCTGCGGAGGATATGTTGTGCCGGAGGAACCGATCCGTTGCACCATTCCTGGCGCAACAGATTAACGGCCCCGGCAAACGAACACGATTTGATTTTGCTGATAAATGCAATCACATCGCCCCCTTCGTTACAGGCAAAACACTTAAAGATCTGCTTTTCGGTATGTACGTGCATGGAGGGGGAGGTGTCGTCGTGAAAGGGACAAAGTCCCAGGTAATTACCGCCCGTTTTGTTCTCCAGCTGCACATAGGTGCCGATCACCTGCTCGATGCGCACGGCATCCTTCAGCGCTGTTATCTCTTCTTTGCTGTTTCCCATGATGCTCAATAGTCGGAGATGCGTGTCATGTGATTGTTGTAGCGGAACTGGGTAGCTCCGGTGGAACCGTTACGGTTCTTCAGGATGGTGATGTTGCCTACACCCACCAGCGAATCGCCCTCCTCTGAGGTAACTTTGCCCTGCAATTCGGGGCGGTTGATAAAGAACACCACGTCCGCCGCCTGCTCCAGCACACCGGAGTCGCGCAGGTCGCTCAGCTTGTGCTTGTAGTTGTCGTTACGCTTCTCAATCTCGCGGTTCATCTGTGCCAGAACCAGAGCCGGGATATTCTCCTCCACGGCCAGATCCTTGATGCGCTTCATCACATTCCCCAGCGAAGTGGCCAGGTTTTCGCCGTTGGCATTGCCCGTATCCACCTGGTTGATGTAGTCCAAAATCAGGAAGTCGCACTACCGACGCTTGCGTGCTAACTTCACCTTGGCGCGGATATCCTCGGGACGTGCCGAGGCAATGTAATCGATGTAGATGGGCAGCTCCCTGAGGGTGGTCTCGTTCAGACTCTTTGCCACGGCAATCTCTGTGGCGGTAAGTCCGTGCATACGCAGGTTTTCGGGCGAAACGTCCGACAGAGCCATCAGGATACGTCCGTAAATCTGTTCCATGCTCATCTCCAGGGAGATAATGTAAACCGGCACCCCCTGACTGGCTATCTGTATGGCCATGAAGAGGGAGAGGGCCGTTTTGCCGTGGGAGGTAAGGGCCGAGGCCACGGTAACCTCGCCCGCCATAAAGCCGCCCATAATCTGGTCCATTCCCTTCAGACCGGTGGAGTAACCCACCGATGCGCCGTTGCTTTCCAACAACCGGGTGTGACGCTCTACCACCGCCTGACCAATATCCGCAATCTGGCGGGTACTTGCGCTGTCTATGCCCAGTCCGGCTATCTCTTCCAGTCGGTTTCCGGCCAGCTGCAGCAGCTGATCCACGGGCACCTCCCTGTTGCCGCACTTGGCCGAAATCTCTATGGCCAGGAGACGTAGACAATTACGCTGGTACTCGTCCACAATCAGATCGGCATACGCGGTAACGTGCACATTGTCCACCACGGAAAGTAACCCGTCCGCCACGTAATTGAGTCCGTTCATCCCGGCGTACAACTCATTGTCCAGGTCTCGCATCTCTTGCTCCAACAGGGTATAATCCATGGCCTTCCCCTTGTTGAACAGCTCGATGATACCCTTGTAGATAAGAGCCAGTTCGCGGTTGTTGAACATTTCCGCAGTTACGCGGGGATATACCTGACTGCTTTCGGCCACTCCGGTGAGGAGAGAGCACACAAAGCTTATTTCATTCTTAAAACCAATCGTTTCGTTTTTCATGTCTAGTTTTTAAATTGTGGTTAACGGAATGCCTGGCGGCGCCAACCTGCCTTTCGCGTTATCCGGTTTGTTTGTTTATTTTCTACCTTTCGGCCATTCTGCATGATAGCCTTACGGTAGATGGTTTTTTATAGTTTGTTTTTTACTACTCTGTCTGAAGACTTTGTGTAGCCGACGTTTTCTTTATATTGATCACAATTTTGGGAATATCGCAACCCTTTACGTTGTGTTCGGGGTAGTAGATGCCCTCTTTGGAAACCCCTTCCCGGCTTGCCTTGGCTCTGGGAGCAGCTTCCGCCGCCACTTTATTGCCTCCGTTGGCCAGCCTGAACTGAAGACTTTTCTTACCCACTATGGCATCGTAGCCCACCAGGATAATACGGGAACCGCCTCTTATCCGTTCAATTTTCAGGATGTTTTCGCTCAGAAATTCACCCATGATGCGGTTCCATTGCTTGCGTTCGAGGTCGAAATGTGCGGCCAGCTCTCTTTGTTTGGCGATAAACTCGCCGCGGAAACAGACATAGATCCGGTCGTCTATAATTACATCGCCCTTTGCAAAGTATACCTTTTCGTAGAAGTGGCGCAGTATTTTGGCCATAAGGGCTGTCTTCTCGCAGCTGCTCTTCTCGTTGTCTGCTATCACTTTGGGTATGTTGTAATACCCGCCTTTTAGTAAATTCTCCATGGCAAAAAACTTTTTCATCGTATCAAATTCTAGTTATTTATATGTTTGTTTGATTAATTGTCCCCAAGGTTTTCCGCTTTTTTCCTTGCAATGAAGCGGCTTTCAGCGAAAAAATGTCCCGACCGATGTCCCCTTCTTCTTAAATATATTATGCCAATTCTAATACTCTTTAAAAAAAAACCGGAATTCAAAGACTTTTCCACTACCGGGCTCGCTCCAGACAATCGCTCTTGTCGTCCCGGATTTGTTTTGCCATCCGGATAGGCTTTGTTTAATCGCTTCCGCAAGCGGAGGAGATTTGTTTCGTGTTTCACCTGAAATTGCTTTCGGCTGCAATATTACGGCATCTGTTTGGATAAGCAAGTTATACTTTTTTGACGGTATTATTAACCTTACAATCATTGCGTGTATTCCTTAATCTTCTTTATTACAGACTCATACGCATTTAGTACGGAATATTTATCAATGAAATTGTACTCATTTTGTATACTTTGCAATCTGTAATTTTTATTTAGCAGCTTGCTGATGCATCGAAGGATATTCCGTTTTGAGGTAAATTTTAAGATTCCCGCCATGGTGAGTCCGTAAATGACTAAAAAGCACTCTCGGGCCAGCAACTTGTTTTTCTCGCCGGGATTTTTACCACCGGTATGTTCCACCAGCTCGAGCCTGTAATTCTCGTAATGGTAATTCTTGTCCCATTCCTTATGCATGGGGTGTAGCCTGGGTAGGAAATAGTCAATCAGTCTGTTTTTAAAAACGAGCTGTTCCCTGGTGGTAAAGTAGGCGGGATCGGTTACGTATCCCATTAATTCGAGGATAATAGAGAGCGCATTTTCATCTTCTTTCAGGTTGGTAACAAACAGGTCGAAATTGTATGGCTTAGGTCCGCAATAGGTTTCAATTAGTTGTTTAAAACGAGATCTCTTTTTCTTTAATTCAGTCATAATCCGATTCAGTTTTTAATGTTATTAGATTGTATTTTGTATATGCATTTCAAAAAAAATGCAAAAGGTCTCCCTGTCTTAAAATCAACTGATTTTAAGACTCAGATAAGTTTATTTAAGTGATGAGATAAGCTTATTTGGAAACGCAAATAAGCTTATTTAGAATAGGAAATAAACCCTGTAATTTCAGGGTTTGCCCAATACGGAAACGATGTGTTGCACCATTCTGGGGGTTAATCGTTTGCAGCCCTTTTCCCATCCTTCCTGTAGAAGCAGGGAGAGGAGTTTTGGATTGTTGACAATCCATCGCTTGAGTTGTTTGGAGGCCGAAGCCATATTTATATCGGGCGAAAACAGCGCAGATAGTTCCCCGAATCCATAACTTTTTATCGTAAACATTCTTATTTAAGGTCTATATAATTTGTTTTTATTCATTTTGATTCATTATCAAAGATACATTTATTTGTCGAGGTTTGCAACTATTTAGTACATATAAATAGTCAATTCGGGATGCTGTAAAGCATAAGTTAAGTAGACGTATCTGTACATATCTGTACTTAAGTGGACGTATTTGTACACAAGTGTACACAAGTGGATTCCGGATTTTGGGCGGTGGTATATTTGTATTGTTGATCAGCAAACGATTTAGTTACAAACAATTAAAACAATTAAAAAGATGGCTTTACAATTTACCGTTGTACGACGGAAGGATATGAGAAAGAATGCGGCTGTTGACAGTAAACTATTTTACGGTCAGACCAAGGCGAGTATGAAAATGGACTTCGATAAGTTCTGTGTGGCAGTGGCCAGTTACTGTACCGCCTCGAGTGCGGATGTGAAAGCGGTGCTGGATGCCACCACCCATACGCTGGCCTCCAGATTGGCCGAAGGATATGTGGTGCAATTGCAGGACCTGGGAAATTTTCAGATGTTGGCCGGAAGCGCGGGAGCGGATACCGAGCTCGATTTTTCGACGCTGATGTTCAAGAGACCCAAAATCGTTTTCCGTCCGGGAGCAAAATTGCGTGATATTATCAATAACGCAAAGTTCGAAAAGCAGTTGGTAAAAACGGTTTCCGTTACCGTTACCGAAGAGTGCGATAAAGAGCATGTGATTTAACCGATAGGCCTTACTCCGGAGGTTTCTTGCCTCCGGGGCATGGCCTTTAGTTTTTTAAAAATTCGATACAAACCTTCAATAATAAAACATGATAAAGGAGATTTTTGTACAACAGTATTATCCCCTGGCCCTTGCGGCCGGAAAACAGTTTAAAATGAATCCGGTGGTGGTACTTGCCCAGGCTGCCATCGAAAGTGGGTGGGCAGAAAGCAGATTATCAAAAGATTATAATTCCTTTTTTGGAATAACCGGCTATGGTGGGATTACAGCTTATTGGGCAGGCGAAAAAGTACGGTTAAACGAAACGGGATTGCTGTTTCGCCGCTATGCATCGGCCAGGGATAGCTTCTTTGATTTCTGCCGACTCATCCGTGCTTCGTATACATCCGCAGCCGACGTAAGCAACGTGCCCGCAGCCTACGCCCAGGAGATAGCCTACAGCCGCTATATCAGCGAAGTGAACGGCGACAACCGCCAGAACTACAAACGAATGCTCATGCAGATCTCCGCCGATATGAAACGGCTGATAGCGTTGCAGTTTCCGGAACAAACATAAAAGGCTCTGTTATAAATCCGTTACACCTTATGAAGGACATACTCCGATTGTGTACACCGCTATTATGGCAGGGTACTATTAAAAATAGAGGTTCTGCCGTGGGGCAATAACTGTTCCTGTGCGAGCTTTTATTCCAAAGAAGTAAACAGACGATTCTCAATACAAACCATTTAAAAAAAAACAAACAGAAAGATGAAACAAGTAAAACAGATCATTGAATTTATTCTGATAGTGGCAAGCTGCTTTTTTCGGAAAAGGAAACAGCAAGAAAGCCACCCTCTCGTTCCTGAAGATCCTTATCCTCCTGGCCCTTGTGCTGGAAGAAAAGGAGATTGCCCTTGCAGCCCTGGGTGTAATTGTAACATTGACCCAGCGTCCGCCCCCGGAAAACCGGGAAACTACGGGCAACTGGGCGCCTCCGGACAACCGGGCGATTCCGGACAGTACGGACAAAGGTACCTGCCCGCCGTTATCCCCAACGAAGGATCAGACGGCGCTACCCCCGGCCCCGCCAACCTGCTCGGCTGGTGCCTGATAGCAGTAGCCGGAACCAGTTATCTGTATAAGTTGCTGGCATAAGGCAGAATCTCCTAACCCTTATTCTGAATAGGGGGTTAGGGGATTTTTTGGTTGAATAAATGATAGATATCCTCAGGAGACATTACCAGCGTTCAAGAAACTAAAAATAGATGAAAGAGTTAAATCATGTTGCAGTTAAAAGGGAACGATCGAAATTCTCGGATTACCCCTCAACCCGTTTCTTTCAACCTGATGACAAAGGGACATTGAATGATGGAAGAAGGACCGGTTTTTCTTCTAAACAATTTATACCCACTTCCGGGCGAAACGATGCGGTTGTACTATATACTACCGCATCCACCAAATTGATGTCTATATCGAAGATAACTTCGGGCAAGTGAAACAGCTTACGTTCATTTTTAACAATGAGATTGAAGAGATAGACAATGAATAAAAACTTTAGGCAACTTGTTGTAAAACACCTAACAAACTATTTCGTTAGTTGTTTTTATGATTACTTTTGTGGTAGTGATACAATTCAAAAATCACTAGAAAATCAGTTAGCCGAAATTGGAAAATATCAAAAAGACAAGGGACTATCTACGGAATTTATCAATATGTTTAATAAACTTTTAGATTACTATTCTAAATATCAAAACAACTACGTTAAACATAATGATGCTGTTAAGCATTCAGAGATAGATTTTGTAATTCAACTGACAACTCTTTTTATGAGAAGTATTATGTAACCTTAAATAGATAAATTATGTTGCAAGCATATCCGACAAAAAAAGGAACTGGAATAGAGATATATGGTACTCGTGATGATTTAGAAATTCTTTACGAAACAGTCCATAAAATAGCAACTACGCTTGATGAATATAATAAATTTCAAAAAGCACAATTCCAGCTATTAATGAATTTTGCTTATGAAATAAGGAAGGGATATGAAGGTAGCCGTTTGGTTAATGATGAATCGGCCGAAGATGAAACAAAGATTCGTTTTTATGGTTTTCAACTTGTTTGGACTGACATTTTGATTTTTATATCAACGTTACGTCATAATGCCGGTTACCTGAAAACAAACAAGCTTGACCAATCTAATATCTATATGCTTGAATATGTAACAGAAAAAGCATTATTTGCTTATGATGCGGAAGGTGCTAGTCTTATTCAGAATTTCATTGGACAAAGAATTGATATAACAAACCCGCTTTCTTTCGTTATCTATCAAGCTTTACAAATAAAGTATGTAACATCTCCTGTTGGGAAAAAACGTTTTAGGAACATTCCCAATTTGTTAATCACTCACTTTTCTGAGTGGTTACCAGAATATAAAGCACTGGTTCTTTCTCTTGAAATCTCGGCAAAAAAACATAATTGTGAAATAACGGATTTGGAATTTGAAGATTTCCCTGAAATCAAATGGTAGATATAAAAACAAAAGCATGAATACAAAATTTTACATTGATACAGAAGCTAATGATGACAAAGCTTATCGCTTAGCAATGCAATTTGCTTGTGAACTCGCAAAAAAAGATTCTAACATGAAAAAAATAGTGTTGTATATTCATACAAAGCAAAATACAGGTTGGTTTGATAGATTATTCGGTCATGAAGATGTAAAGAGATTATTTAACGGTCTTAAATTTAATGATTGTCCTGTTCCTTTTAAGCTTGAAACTAAATTAACATACAAAAGTGCAATGTATGGTAATGCTTCGGATATAGTTATATGTTGTGGAATGGATGCGGACGACATATTAAAAATAGACGACTACCATTCTGTGAAATATATTATAGCTATACCATGGTTGCGAAGATTAACCGACAAGTGGATAAAAACGTGGAATGCTTTTGAGATTTCAGGAAAAGAACATGGTGATGACGAAAAATTATCTGAACCAAGTGAAATCGTAAAAATTGCAATGCAAGAGTTAACAGATACGATTAATATGTCTACTGGAATATCACATCCTATGGACAATGATAGGGCTAAAACTTATATTAGAACTTTACACAAGTATGAACCTGAATTAAATTCAGATATTGTCACTTCATATCTGATTCGAGAATTAAACTGGGATACGCAACATGCGAAGGATATTGGAAAATTGATTGAAACTTTAAATATCGGCAAGTATTTTCAAGGAGGAGAGAAAACAGGCTTACAAAATTATTATAAAAGATGGAAGGCTAATAAATAGCAAATGATTAATATAGACCAATAATCAAGAAAGAAATGTTGGTTAAGTGGCACAATTTTAATTAACAACAAATTTAGTAAATATGATTTTTTTATCTCATAACTCAAACGATAAACCTGTAGTAGAGCAGGTTGCGTTAAAACTAAAAAGCATTTACGGACAAGACAAAGTTTTCTATGACTCATGGTCAATTCAGCCTGGTGATGGAATAGTTGATAGAATGAATGAAGGATTAGCTAATTGTAAATACTTCTTCTTTTTTGTTTCCAACAATAGTTTAAAAAGTAATATGGTTAAATTGGAGTGGCAAAATGCATTATTTAAAGCCGCACAAAATCGAATCCAATTTATTCCTATTAGAATGGACAACTCTATTATGCCAACGTTATTAACTCAATCACTGTATATTGATTTATACTCTCAAGGCCTAGATGTTGCGGTAAGACAAATTGTAGATGTTATTAATGGCTATAACACTTATCGAGAACCAGTTAAAATGTTCTCAAATATGGTAGCCTACAAATACAAAGAGGGTGATAATTTAATAGTAGAATGTCATGCCGAACATTTTTTAGAACCTATTTCATCGTTTTTATTCTGTACTCAACAAGATGTAAATTCTATTTCCGCTAATATCCGAAATGAATCAATGTGTATGACTAATGAAAAAAATGGGATTCAATTAAAAAGTGGTTATAAAACCAATATGATTGTACGAAGTATTTCAAAAGGAACAGCACCAGGATTTCCTTTCACTATGGAGTTTAAATCTAAGAATAATACCCCTTTTGATATTGAAATCGTTATGCATGAAAAATCTCATGGCGAATTTCAACCAATTCCAATAATAAACGGTAAGAAAGTGAAATAATGATGGGCTGTATAGACATCATTTTAAGATATAGTTTTCACTGTTCTAATAAAATAATTGAGGATTGTAACAGTAAAGGCTATCCTAAGCCTAAGTGGGAGAGTAGCCATGGCTAACAACTCTTATCTTTAATGGCATTACCGTCCATTCGCAAACGGATGATGCTGTAAATGATGCCGTAAATGATGCTGTAAATAAGAATTTATTTAGCCCGTTAAGCGATGCAGTAATGAGATTGCAAAAGCGGTAGCGGCAGCTTTAAATGGCCTTTCGATCAGCGAAATAATGGATGTTACGGGAAGATCAAACGCAACCGTAAAACGGTATCTGCAAATTCTGAGGGTAATTGGATTTGCGGAGTTTAGGGGTGCTTCAAAAACAGGGAGATATTTTATAACTAAAGATGCGTTGAGTAAAATTAGTAAATAAATCTAACTGTTTTGCAGATGGTGCATGATAGCAGTAGCCGGAACCAGTTACCTGTATAAGTTGCTGGCTTAGCAGTTGATATTATAAAGGAAGTCCGGCTCGTAAAGAGTCGGACTTTTGGCATATTACAGCTGGCAGGTTATAGTTAAATTTAATATATCAACTTTAAAGTTGAAATAGTATTGATTTATGGTGATTTTATCTATTTAATTCGTAGCTTTGTAAAAACAATAAATATAAAGTGACGAAAGAAAATGTAGAAGCGTTCCTGAATCAGTTTCATCAGAAGCTAAAAGTGTTCAGTATCATTTTTAGGGATGATCGAGGCAAGAATGCTCAAACATTGGCTGATTTGGAAATAACACCGAAATACAGGGAGACGGTAATTAGAGAAATAAAAGCTGAAGACTACTCGCAAGGTCCTATTATTGACACTTTAAATAGTATGGGGGAGATGTGGGTGTTTGGTAAAGATGTAAAAGGGCAGGAAGTCTATATCAAAATTTCCCTGGGTCAGAGTAACAGCCAGACAATATGTATTTCGTTTCATATAGCCGAATACAAAATTAAATACCCTTTGAAAGGAGAAAAGCAATGAAAAGTCCATTTACCGGAGGTAGGGTTGTCCTCAAAAAAGAAAATTCAGAATTGGTATTCCGCAAAGAGACGTTTAAGTATGTGTCTCTGTTTTATCTGTGTGAAGATACCAAAGAGCGATTCACAACAACCGAAATAGACGAAATCAATCTGTCGCAGGTCTATAATCAATATCGGATTAAGTATGGTATTCCATTTCCCGATGAAATTAAGCTAATCCGTCGTACTTATGAACTTTCTGCATCCAAAATGTCTGAAATTTTGGGATTTGGAGATAATCAGTACAGATTATATGAAAACGGAGATATGCCCAGCGAAGCTAATGGTAAAATTCTGGCTTCTATAAAGGAACCGTCTGTTTTTAAAGTGTTTGTAGAGAATGCAAGGAATCAATTCGAGGTAAAAGAGTACGAGAAGATTTGCGATAAATTAAAAAAGGCCTTCGAGTATAAACAACCCAGTGCCAAGGAGGATCTTATCTTTGATTCATACACCCGAAGTATTTACAATGGGTATGCAACACAATCGTATAGTAAGCTGAAAAATGTAATTCTGTATTTCATTGAGAAATGCGACAATGTGTTCAATACCAAAATGAACAAATTGTTGTTCTATGCCGATTTTCTGTCTTACAAGACCTACGGTCACGGTATGACGGGTTTAGCTTACAGAGCGATTCAATTCGGTCCTGTTCCTGTAAGATGGGATAGGGTGTATAGTTTGATAGATGGTGTGTATCCTGAGATGGTAGAGTTTTCGTCGGGTATATGTGGGACTAAGTTATGTTCTGATTTATCTCCGGATTGCAACAGCTTTACAGATGACGAATTATCTATATTGGAAAAGGTGCTGGATATATTTAAGAGTACTTCTGCGTCGCAGATTTCTGAGTTGAGCCATTCTGAAGAGGCCTGGACGAAGTATTGTAATACAACCCAAATGATTAGCTATAACGAGGCTTTTACCTTGAACGCTTTTGATGTCTCCTGATTATATCGCAATTAGTCGGACTTTCTTTATAATTATCTTTTGTTGCAATACGTAATCAATGCGTGTATAGCGTGCATGGCTTTATAAAATCGGCTTCGCTGATTTTTGTCCAAGGTTTTGTTTTATCATCGACGTTTACAACGATAGTTACCGAATCATGCCAGGCTTGAAGTGTAGCAAGATCTGAAATGTCGCACGACACAGTCCCATAATCCGTTTTTGTATTGGTCCAATTATCCGGAATGTTCGGGTTGTAAAAAAGTTGTAAATGAAGCGTATCAGGATTTTGCTCGGCTGGATCGTACACCAATTTTAGTGTAGCACGGACTTTTTCATTCGTGGCGTTAAGAGTTGTGATTCCTAAATTTAAATCAAAATAACCACGATACCCAGAGCTCATTCCCATTAAAGAGGGAATCTGATGGTTATATTTATCCGCATCGTCAGTCCTTTCAAATGTATTTTTGTCGATGGGGCAAATCACATCATATACAGACCATGCTCCTACCTGGGCATTGTTGATATACTTCATACCGTCTGGCGATGTAGTCCAGTCATTTTCGGTATAATTGAAGTTAAAGTAACCTCTTTCAATGCCTTTAAGTGACTGGTCGTACGAAAGTACTAAACCACCTCCATCTAAATAACAGAAGTATCCGTTTATAGAATCGCCAGTAATTGTGGCAGTACTCATAAAGGCCCGGGAGTCATCGTCGTTATCGTGATTACAACCTGTAAAGGCGATCAAACTCATTGATAAAGCAAGGATAGACAAAAATCTTTTTTTCATAATCTTATTCACTAAATTTGTACAAATCAGAAGCTGCCGACATCTTCAGTTATTACTTACGAATCGTAAAGGTAGAACTAATATTGAAAGAGAAAAGGAATAATTATAGAAATTTTTTTGTCGAGCCGCCCCCCTGCTCTGCAGGTGCCTGATAGCCGAAGCCGGAAGAAGTTATCTTTATAAATCCCACGCTTAGTACCTTTGTAATCTTATGTTCCTTGAACGATCTGTAATTGTTTGCTTCCCTGTTTTACAATATTTTCCCCATCTTAATTTCCAACTTAAGTATTTCATAGACATAGGCGGAACTTTCAATATAGAGTCCAGTGGATTCATCGGAAAGTTTCTCGAATGTTTCTGAGTTATGGAACAGGTTGACAGCCGAAGGCAGGTCCATATTATTATCCTGCATCAAATAAGCAACGATGTCTTTGGTGATGCCTTCTACGAGATATTGCATTTTCATAACACACCTCCTCCATTATTTTGGCACACACGAACCAAGTCCTGCACACAGTCATCGAGCGATAACAGGTGTTCAGCTTCGTAATGTTCTGTAAGAAATTCTAATCCCTTATAGCGATTCAGGTAATTGCTGGCCTCTCGGATGGTCATATTGTTTGCTTTGGCAAATTCGCATATCAGCGATTATATATCCAATAACACGTTTGTCGATGTTGCGATTAGTATTTTCAATATCCATAGCTTTTTTCTTTCCTACGAATATAAGTAATAGTTTCCAATTTAGGAAACTATGAAACAATAGATTTGCTATCAATATTTTATCTCCCTAAGAAAGGAGCCGGACGGGGTGAAATGTATATGTATAAAGTTACTATGGACGTTGCAAAGAAAAGATTAAATATCTGAATTCAGTCGTTTGGCCTAATTCTATTAAGTAATTTGGCCTAATTATGGACCATGCATGCCCTGTCTGTCCGATTAATATGGAGTTATTAAAATAAACAACACGTGCTAATGTTTATTCAATACATAAGAAACCGACAGATTTTGTTTATTGGTAAAGAAATATCATCTTTATATTAGATACAACTGTATTCAATAGTCACACTTTTGCCATTAATAAGATACAATGATGTGCAATTGCTTTATACATTTGACATGGATACGGATAGTTTTTACTTTTACAGTTGAATATGTATACTAATTCTATACTATGAGTATAGAATCAGGAAATAAACTTAACCACCTGTCGATGAAAAGCAATCCCTGTGGTTTTTTTCAAAGGAATCAATAAGGCGGAGGATTCCGGATAAAGTCGGCTTAATAAACTGACAACGGGCTATTAAGACAAACGTAAATCACTATTTTTTTAGAATTCCTTTTTCAATGCTGCTATTTAGTAATTCCTTTGCATATGCCCAGATAGAGTCTGATCCATTTTCTATGGCTTGCTTTTTCTCATATACAGTAGAATAATTCACATTAAACTCGGCCCACGTTCCACCGTTATTTGATGTGTTTTGTAGTAATGGCTCCAATCTATCCATCGCCTTGGCAAATTTAGCTTCATTGGTCTCTCCGGCTTCGAACTCTTCCCAGATAGCGATTAGCTCCTCTGCCTGCTCTTTGGGTAGTATCCCGAAAATGCGGTTTGCAGCCAGCCTTTCCTCATCGGTATTCACATGATTTTTTTGTGTATCATATATGAAAGTGTCTCCTGAATCAATTTCTACAATATCATGTATCAGAACCATTTTTAAGACTCTCAATACATCAATTGAATGATTGGAATGTTCTGCCAGAATGATTGTCATTAATGCCAGATGCCAACTATGTTCCGCATCATTCTCATTCCTATCACTGTTAAATAGTTTTGTTTTACGCAGGATATACTTGAGTTTATCAATCTCTTTTATAAACGAAATTTGTTTTAATAGATTCTCCGGATACATTATTCTGTTTTTTTTAAAGCATCGCAGTGCTCATTGTTGTGCGAAGGTAACAAATTTAGTCTATACCTGAGTTAGGTTCGGTCAGTCTAAAAGAATTTCTTTTTATAGTAAATAAATCACTATTTCTTTACTCATCCGTGTAATTCTTTTCAACTTTGAGCGACTAATATTGAAAAAGCAAAAGCAGATGAATAATACTGATCTTGAAAAGGCATTTATCGGGATGATTCAGCAAAATGAGCGGGTTATATATAAAGTTTGTTCATTTTATATCTCTGAAGATTCTACGCTCGGCGATCTTTATCAGGATGTTGTGAGTAATTTGTGGGTGGCTTACCCTAAATTCCGCAACGAGAGTGCAATTTCCACCTGGATTTACGGGATTGCTCTCAATACCTGCATTTCCGGTATACGAAAGGAGATGCGCCAACCCCAGCGGGTGTCTTTTTCCCAATTATCGGATGTCTTCGAACAACCGGAGGATATGAGTGCCGAAATTAAAGAGATGTATCGTCTTATTCATCAGCTAAAAATCGTTGAACGTGCCATCATTCTGCTTTATCTGGAGGAGAAAAGTTATCAGCAGATAGCTGATATCGTCGGACTTACTGTAAGTAATGTGGCGGTGAAGCTGAAACGGATCAAAGAGAAGCTTGTCGATATGTCTAACCATTAAAAATAGAGGATTATGGAACTGGAAGAATTAAAAAATACGTGGAATTTGATCAACAATCGGATGATGCAGAAAGAGGTTATGGAAGCTGCCATCATTAAGGAAATGTTGGTCGCTAAATCGGATAAAGCGTTTAGCAGGATGACAAATTACGACTATTTTAGTGTCATAGTCTGTATGGGTGTGATAGGATTACTTACCTGGCAAATGAATCGGATTTATTTCGGACCATTCAAGACCGGGATCTTTCTTTTAGCTATAGCCTTTTTGATTGTAAGTGCGCTGCGGAGTATAAAGAATCTTCTTATTTTACATAAAATCAATTTCTCGAACCCGATAAGCGACAACATCCGTCTGGTTCAGAACTACAATATTATAGTAAAGCGGACTCGTATTCTAAATTACAGTGCAGCTATTGTTATCGTTGCACTAGCGATTATAGCTTGCCTTTTGTCTCCCAATATGGAAGTGTGGAGATGGGTTGCCATAGCAGTAAGTATCGTAATCGGCATTGTGGGTGCGTGGTGGGAATACAGGCATATGTATCGGAAAAATATTGATTCGATTCTGAAAAGTCTGAACGAACTAAAAGAGTTGGAGGAGCACTAATGTGTACATTTCCAGGCTTTCATAGCCTTACCATAATCCCACTTTATTTTGTTGAAAAGCTTGTAGCCGGCTAAAGGAACAGCAATGCCAACCAGTGAGTAGATTATCCACCCATAGGTATTATTGTTTTCTATTACGGGAAACATAGCCAAATATTGAGGGCTTAAGCCATAAATTTTGATTTTTGCCAAACTTACCAATTTGAAGGCAAGAAGATGGAAAACAAGTATATACATTGTGTTGTTGCCAATATAAATTAACAAGTTGTTTAGGCTTGACCTGGAGAGATAAAACGAACACCCCCAGGTTAAATAACAACCGATTAAAGATCCTAAGATAAAAATAGAAGGCGAAGCGAACTGGGTGGCCCCAAGATCGATATGAGTAAACGAAGCAAAGAATACTAATAAAGCTGCAGCTATTGTCAGGATGATTTTGTTAAAAGAATAAGATTTATTTATTTTACCTGACATAAACCCCGTGAAGAAAAAACCAACAGTTACAAATTCGCGGTTTACGCTATAGGGTAAAGTTATATTCATCGCCGACAACCAAAGGCCAGCTATAAAAAAAATAAAAACAAGTCCGGTTACTATCCATAAATCGTACTTCCGAGAAATTTTCTGCGTTATAAATAAAAGAAGAATGAACAGAATATTGGTAATAAAAAGGCTTTTTAGAAACCAGAAAACGCCAACCAAAGGTTCATCTGTCCGAAACCGGAAAAGAATATTCTTTAATCCGTCCCAGGTATCATCCCACGAATAGTAAAAGCGCGAAATACCTTCGGCTCCATAGGTCTCATTATATAAATCCAGGTAACGAAAAAGATTATGGAGAATCAGAAAAAGGACCGCATATTTTACAAAAGGAAAATAGAATGACTTGATTTTTTTCCAAAAAAACAGGTTCATTTCATTCGTATAAGAAGATTTAAAACAATAGCCGGAAGCAAAATAGAATAGCGGCATATGGAACAGATATATAAAATCCCTTAAGAGAGTGGGGCATCCGCTATGTCCGACCACCATTAAGATTATTCCAAGTCCTTTGGCTATAGAAACAGTATGATTCATGGTTATTGATTTCATGCAAAATTATATAAAAAATATTGATCTGTTAATGTGTTTAACTAGTAAAGAACTTTCTTTTCAACGATTATTCTCAAACCATTGGCTTTGCCTTCGTGTTATAAATATTTGACAACAAATAAGTAAGGTATGAAAACGGTATTACACAAAGCGGCTTCAAGAGGTCATGCTGACCATGGTTGGTTGGAAAGTTACCATACATTTAGTTTTGCAGATTACTACAATCCCCAGCGTATTCATTTTGGTGCGTTAAGGGTGCTGAACGATGATAGGGTGAGTGCAGGTATGGGTTTTGGAAAACACCCTCACGACAATATGGAAATTATTTCTATCCCTTTGTCGGGCGAACTGGAGCATAAAGACAGTATGGGGAATGTGGCGGTAATTAAAGAGGGCGAAGTGCAGGTGATGAGCGCCGGATCCGGGGTGTATCACAGCGAGTTCAATAAAAGACAGGATAGTGATGCCCGCTTTCTTCAGATCTGGGTTTTCTCCAACAAGAAGAATGTGACTCCTCGTTACGACCAGCTATCTATCCGGGATGTAGAAAAAGAAAACGCATTCTATCAGATTCTTTCGCCCGATCAGAATGACCAGGGGGTGTGGATTTATCAGGATGCCTGGTTTCATCTGGGTAAATTCGAGGCAGGGAAATCGGATACGTATACATGGAAGAAAGAGGGCAACGGACTTTATATCTTTGTGCTGGAAGGGCAGGCCGAAGTGGATGGTCAGCTTCTCGACAAAAGGGACGGATACGGAATCTGGGAGACGGATAAAGTAACCATTAAAGCGACACAGGATGCAAAGTTATTGTTGATGGAAGTGCCTATGACAAATTGATTGTTCCTTTCTATTTCCTGATCCGATTGGATTTTACATACTAAAAAGGGAGTACCTGAATTTTCAGATACTCCCTTTTGTTTTATATTGGATTGAATGCCTCAGAGATATCGAACCGCGGTTCCGGCGGCTGTTACCATCAGCATACTTCCGTTTGCTCCAACTGTTTCGTAATCGAGATCGATGCCAATCACAGCGTTTGCACCAAGACTCTTGGCCTGGTCGCTCATTTCTCTCATGGCTATCTCTTTGGCCTCACGAAGTACGCTTTCGTACGATCCTGCGCGTCCGCCAACGATATCTCGTATACCGGCAAAGAAGTCTTTGAACATATTTGCTCCGATAATGGTTTCGCCGGAAACAATCCCGTAATACTGGGTAATTTGTTTCCCTTCAATGGTGTTTGTAGTGGTAAGTAACATATGAATTGATTTAATTTACGGAGGCAAATATACGTTTTTTCTAATTATTCAATACATCAAAGACCTATTCTTATAATTTATTTGTCATCTTGAATTCCAGCACGCCGCCTTTTACTATATCTTGGTAGGTTATAAAGGGCTTTTTCAGCTTCTTTCCGTTCAGTCTTACCTCTTTTACGTACTTGTTTGCCGGGCTATTGTTAATCGCAATTATTTTGAAAGTTCCTCCTTTTACAGGTATTTCAGCGCGATCGATCATTGGGCGCCCAAGTGAATACACAGGGTCTCCCGGACATACCTGATAGATACCTAATGCGCTGAGTACGTACCAGGCCGACATTTGTCCGCAGTCTTCGTTCCCAATAATTCCGTCTGGCTCGTTGGTGTAGAAGTTTTGCATGATATAATCCAGGCGATCTTGTCCTTTGTAGGGCGAAGCAGTCCAGTTATACAGATAGGCCATGTGGTGGCTGGGCTCGTTCCCGTGGGCATACTGACCTATCAACCCCGTTATATCGCCGGATGCTTCGGCTCCGTCTACCTGAGATGAAGTGGTAAACAAGGTGTCGAGGCGGGCTTCAAATTCTTTCTTTCCACCTATAGCCGTGATAAAGTTATCCATGTCGTGGGGGACGAAAAAGCTCCACTGGAAGGCATTGCCCTCGGTGTAATCGCTTTTCATGTGTGCCGAATAGCGTGGATTGAAGGGTGTGCGGAAAGAGCCGTCGGCCATTACACCACGCATCATTTTCGTTTCCGGATCGAGGTAACGTTTGTAGAATGATCCTTTTTTAGCATAGCTGTCTGCTACATCCGTTTTACCTGCCTTTTTAGCAATTTGGGAGACACACCAGTCGTAGTAAGCCATTTCGACTCCCCATGAAACAGATTCGGGAAGTGAGTCGGCCGGAACATAGCCAAGCTTTTCTTTGAAATAAGCGTGACGGGTGATTAAATCGAGTTCGCGTGTACCCTTAAATTTCTCGGCAAGGTCTTCCCTGTATACGGACGAACGGGTGGCAGCTTCGGTCCAGACGCTTAAATCTCCTTCTGCCAGGTCTTTACAGATAAGGTCCGCCAGAATTGAAGTGGCAGGGTAGCCCACCATGCAGCCCGTATAGTTGGAAGCAAGCGGCCATTTAGGAAGAATGCCACCTTCCTTGTACCCCTGAACCATCACTTTGCCCCAATCGGCAGCCAGTTGGGGATTGATTATGGTCATCAACGGATGCAAGGCCCGGAATGTATCCCAAAGCGAGAAAACGCTATAATTTGTGTAGCCGGCTTCGGCATGGTGTACCTGTTTATCCATACCAAGGTAGCGGCCATCCGTATCCTGATAGGCAAAAGGCGCAATCATGGAATGATACAAGGCGGTGTAGAAGTTTTTCATAACCTTTGTATCGGCGCTTTCCATGGCAATGCCGTTTAAAGCCTTATTCCATACTTGCTGCGACTGATTAACGGTTGCATCGAAATCCCATCCCGGCAATTCTGCTTCCATATTCTTAACAGCCCCGTCGGTGTCGACCGGCGAGAGAGCGACCTTTACCAGTAACGGTTTGTCGGATTCCGGAAACCGGAAGTGTATTTTAAGGTCGTCGGCCGATGTAAACGCTTCGGGAACAGAAAGATTGTCCTCTTTTCCCGCTTTAAATAAACGGATGCTTTCGGCCGGTTCAGAAAACAGGATTCGGTATGAAACAGCATGAAAGTGAGCCCACCCCCTGGTGCGCAACGTTCCTCTGATCTCTTTGTTGTTTATAAGCTCCACATCGTTGGATACCAGCTTATGTCCCCAGTTGGGTTGAAGGATGTGCCCAAGATCGAGCATTACCCGGCGATCCGCTTTATTTTTGTACGTATATTTGTGGAAACCCACCCGGTCGGTGGAAGTCAACGCCACGTCGACTCCGAAATTATCCAATGTAACTTTATACAGGCCCGGAGTGGCTTGTTCCGATTCTTTCTTAAACGTCGCCACCGGTTTGATGGAATCTCCTCCCGAAAAAGGAAGAAGAGCCACATCTCCAAGGTCTCCGATCCCTGTTCCGCTAAGGTGGGTATGACTAAACGCGTAAATTTGCCGGTCGTCGTAATGGTATCCGCTGCTGGCGTCCCATCCCAGGATATGGGTGTCCGGACTTAGTTGTACCATGGCGAACGGGCGGGTGGCACCCGGAAAAGTATGTCCATGAAAGCCTGTGCCGATAAACGGGTCTACGTACTGTATCTTGTTTTCCGAATGTTGAATAGCCATCGTTTTCTGGCTTCCGGCAAACAGATAAAATGATATTGCAATAATAGATGCGATTGTTCTTCTCACTTTCTGAATATTATATTAAATTTGTAGTAATTATTTCAACGTGCGAAATGGCTGAAAAAGTTGATAACCGGCAACAAAGTTACTAAAAAGAATCGTTATGCTGCAACTTTCGGAAGTCTCTAGCGTCTTACTATAAATAGATGAAAATAGAAGAGTTTACGACGAAAATACTGCCTCTTAAGAATAATCTGCTACGGGTTGCTTTCCGTATAACGGGCAATACCGAAGAGGCCGAAGACGTCGTGCAGGAAGTTATGCTTAAGATGTGGAGCCAGCGGGAGAGCTGGGATACGATTGACAGTCTTCCTGCCTACTGCATGATGATGAGCCGTAATCTGGCATTGGACCGGATAAGGCACTGGCGTTGCCTTGATGAGGAGGTTGGCGATGAGCAGGTGGTAGTCTCTTCTGATGTAACTCCTTATAGTGAAGCGGCTTATAATGATCAGCGGGAATGGGTGCGGCGCCTTGTGGCCACACTGCCGGAACTGCAGCAAAGGATGATCCAGCTGCGGGAAGAAGAGGAAATGAGTTATGCTGATATTGCAGGCGTACTCAATATTACGGAAAGTAAAGTAAAATCAGACCTGTTCAGGATACGCCAATATTTAAAACAGGCATTCGAAAAAGTAAATAGTTATGGATTACGCAATGATAAATGAGTTGTTAAACAAATACTGGCTTTGTGAAACCACGCTTGATGAAGAGCGTGAGTTACGGAGGTTCTTCGCATCAGACGAAGTGCCAGCCCAGTTGCAGGCTTACAAAGCCTGGTTTGCGGGAAAAGAAGAGGCTGAACTTACTTTGTTGGACAACCGCTTTGACGCGATGATTCTGAATAAGATAAAGCCTAAAAACCGGGCCCTTTTCCATGTAGGAAAGAGGTACTTTATTGGAATTGCAGCATCTGCAGCTCTTCTTATTTCAGCATCGCTTTATGTTTTTAACCAAACGGACTGGTCGTCGGATCCGTCTTATCAGGATACGTATCAAAGTCCGGAAGAAGCTTTGAACGCAGCAAAAGTATCCCTTTCTTTTGTTTCTTCCGAGATAAAAAGGGGTCGTAAAATGGTTTATAATGAAATGAAAAAAACGGCACCCATCACTGATATGATCAATAATATTGAAAAAGTACAAGGAGAATGACTATGAAGAAGTTGCTGACTATTATTTTGATATGCACCGCTTCAGTGACAACGCAGGCCCAACAGTTTGCCGGAAAATTTTTAAAAGAGTTTGATAACGACCGCAATTTCTCGGTGGTAAACATTACCCCCGAAATGTTTGGTCTTATGGGTGATATGAAAATTGATGATCCTGATTTAGAATCTCTGATTAACAATATCGACGGACTCCGAATTGTTTCGGCTCCACACAACAAGCCTGTTTACGAAAAGTGGTCGCTTAAAACGTTGACAGGTTTCGAGGAATTGATGTCGATCCGTAGTCCGGGTGCGTCAGATATGCGCCTTATGGTTAAACGGTCCAGGAACAAGGTGAAGGAGCTGGTGATGTTCGTTAAGAATGATACCTCTTTTGTTGTTGTTAATATTGCAGGAAATCTTGAAATGAAGCAGTTGTCCAAACTATCTGGTATTACTGGCGTAAAGGAATTGGAACAACTCGATAAAGTGAAAGATAAGTAACAATTAAATCGCTGAATTATGAAAACCAAGTTTAGATTTCTGTTTTGTACATTGATGTGTATTCTTTTGAGTGCAGGTGTTTATGCCCAAAAAGAGGGGAAGAAAGGGAGTGATATTACCGGAAAGTGGAATTACGAAGCGCCAACGGCTCCCTACGGATACAATCAGGGAAAGATTGATATCCTCAATAAAGGGGGTAAATTATCTGCAAAACTTGATATTCAGGGTAACATTACAGCGATCAATGAAATTAAACAAACCGGAAACACGTATACCTGTACCCTTTATATTGAAGGAGCTAATGTGGATATCACCTTACAACCGGAGGGTGCCAAATTAACAGGTAAGGCCGAAGTGAACGGCGATGTAATGCCCGTTACTTTTTCCCGTACAAAAGAATAGAGCCGGCCACCTCTGTATTTCCTGTTTTCAATCCATTCTTTTGTGGAGATTCATTTGCAGTGCAAGTGGTATTCCGTTATCTTTGCTGTAAACTATAGAGAAGATGTTTACAGTTATCGGGATTATGTTCCTTGGAATCATTGCAGGCTATCTGCTAAGAAACCAAAAGCAACTGCGTTATACCGGGAGATTTATCTCCTACACCATATTTTTGTTATTATTCCTCCTTGGAATTACGGTAGGTAGCAACAAAGTGATTGTTACCAGTCTGCCGGATATAGGAGGGAAAGCTATTCTTATTTCACTGGCTGCCACTTTGGGAAGCGTGATATGTGCCTGGATTGTGTATCGCTACTTTTTTAAGAAAGGGGGCGAATCGTGAAGGGTAGCATCATTATCGTTTCTTTCTTTATTATAGGGGTCTTAATGGGATGGGCCGGATGGCTTCCCGATTTTCTGCTTGAGACTGATTACACCCAATATGTCTTGTATTTACTGATGTTTTTAGTAGGGTTGAGTATCGGGGGTGATAATAAACTGAGGGAGATCTTACTCAGGCTCAGGTTTCACGTACTGCTTGTCCCGCTTGCTACGATCGTGGGTACGTTGCTCGGTTCTGCGTTGATTAGTCTGGTGCTGATTGATTTGTCGTTTACCGATTGTATGGCGGTGGGAACCGGATTCGGCTATTATTCGCTGTCTTCGGTTTTTATTACTCAGTACAAAGGGGCCGAGATGGGAACGATCGCTCTGATAGCCAATATCTTCCGTGAACTGATTACGTTGTTGGGAGCCCCTTTGCTGGTGAGGTATTTCGGGCGTCTGGCACCTATTTGTTCCGGTGGGGCAACTACGATGGATACTACTTTGCCGATTATTACCCGTTATTCGGGAAAGGACCTGGTGTTCGTGGCTGTTATTCACGGATTTGTGGTTGACTTCACAGTCCCGTTTTTTGTTACTTTCTTTTGTACGGTTTAAAATGCGTTTGAGTTCGGTTTGATTATTAATACTAATTCTGTTTTAAATTTTATCTTTATGAATAAACGATTTATGCTTGGGCTTTTTGTATTTGCCTCTGCTCCATTGTTCCTTCAGGCGGCAGATGAGGCGAGGTTATTGCGCTTCCCGGCTACCAACGGGAGTGAGATAGTGTTTACCTATGGAGGCGATTTGTATAAGGTTGCAGCCAAAGGGGGAGAGGCTCAGCGGTTAACATCGCATGTGGGTTACGAAATGTTTCCCCGGTTTTCTCCCGATGGTAAAACAATCGCTTTTACCGGTCAGTACGACGGAAATACGGAAGTGTATTCGATGCCTTCAACCGGTGGTGAGCCGCTTCGTGTAACCTACACGGCCACCAATTCCCGTGATGATCTGGGCGACCGCATGGGACCCAATAACATTGTGATGACCTGGACTCCCGATGGTGCTTCCATCGTGTACCGTAACCGCATCAGCGATGGGTTTGCGGGTAAACTCTATACGGTTTCTCCCGAAGGCGGACTTTCTCAGGTGATTCCTCTTCCCGAAGGTGGATTCTGTAGCTACTCGCCCGATGGAAAACAATTTGCTTATAACCGCGTTTTCCGCGAATTCCGTACCTGGAAATATTATAAGGGTGGAATGGCCGATGATATTTGGGTATATGACGAACAGTCTAAGAAGACAGATAATATTACCAACAATGTGGCGCAGGATATCATGCCGATGTGGATAGGTGACGAGATATTCTTTATCTCCGACCGCGACCGCACCATGAATATTTTTGTTTATAATACCAAAACCAAACAGACCAGCAAGGTGACTAACTTTACCGAGTACGATGTGAAGTTCCCAAGCTGCAATGGTTCAAAGATAGTTTTCGAAAATGCAGGTTTCATTTATATGATGGATGCTGCTTCTAAGAAAGCCGAGAAGGTTAGCATTACCTTGAAATCCGACAATATTTATGCACGTGCCGAAGTGAAGGATGTTTCCCGAAACATTAGTGCTGCAAGTTTGTCTCCCGCCGGCGAACGGCTGGCTATTACCGCCCGTGGAGAAGTTTTTAATCTTCCGGCAGATAAAGGGGTAACCAAAAACATTACCCGTACACCTGGTGCACACGAACGGGATGCAAGCTGGTCGCCCAATGGCAGGCATATCGCTTACATTTCCGATGTTACTGGCGAAACCGAACTGTACATGCAGCCTGCCGCTGGTGGCGAAGCTGTACAGCTGACCAAAAACAACGATACCTATATCCGTTCTTTTCAGTGGAGTCCCGATGCTTCCAAAATCTTTTATACGGACAGAAAGAACCGGGTGAATCAACTGGATGTGACCACCAAGCAGGTGAGTCTTGTTTTGCATGATTCTGTAGGCGAATTCAGGGATTTGGCTATATCGCCGGATGGTAAATGGCTTACTTATAGCCGTACAGCCGAAAATGAATTCAATATTGTATATGTTTATAACCTGGCTTCCAAAAAAGAATATCCGGTAACCGACAAATGGTATAACTCCGACAGTCCTGTATTCAGTACCGATGGCAAGTATCTGTTGTTTACGTCGGCCCGCGATTTTAATCCTACCTACGGATCAACAGAGTGGAATCATGTGTACAACAACATGTCCGGCGTGTATATGGCTCTTTTGTCTAAAGATACCCCGTCTCCTTTCCTTGAAAAGGATGATGAAGTGGCAGCCAAAAAAGAAGTGACGGTAACTGTAACCGATGTAAAGTCGGGAAAGAAATCGGACAAGGCTGTTGATAAGGGTGTTGATAAAGGTGTTGATAAGTCTGTTGATAAGGCAGCCCAGGCTGTGAAATTTGATGCCGACGGAATCATTGACCGCATTGTCCGTCTGCCGATACCGGGAGGATACTATGGTAATATCTATTCGGATGGAAAGAAGGTATACTATTGGGGCAGAGGAGCTACACAGGTGTACGATTTGGAAAAACAGAAAGAGGATGTGGTTGCGGATGGTGCCCGGATGTTTGTTGAAAACGGATCGAAGAAGGCGTTGTTCCTCAAAAACAATATGGTTTATGTTACGGATATTCCTTCCGGAAAAATCGAACTGAAAGAGGCTGTTAACACGTCCAATATGAAAGTGACTACTGACTATGCAAAAGAGTGGGCGCAGATTTACAATGAAGGATGGCGTCACATGCGGGATGGTTTCTATCTCGAGAATATGCATGGTGTGGATTGGAAAGCAATGAAGGCTAAATACGAAGTGTTGTTGCCTTACGCGAAAACTCGCCTTGATCTTAATTACATTATTGGAGAGTTGATTGGGGAACTGAATTGCGGTCATGCTTATATCAGTCCGGGCGAAACCGACCGTGCCGACCGGATTCAAACCGGACTCCTTGGTGCAGAAGTGTCTCGCGACAAGAGTGGCTTTTTCCGCATTGAGAAGATTATTCCCGGAGCTTCCTGGAGTAAGGAGCTGCGTTCGCCGTTAACTGAGCCGGGCGTGAAAGCGAAAGAGGGCGATTATATTATAGCTATCGATGGTGTTCCGGCCAACAGTGTGAAAGATATGTATTCGCTGCTGACAGGTAAAGCCGGTGTTCCAACCGAACTTACATTAAACAGTACGCCTTCGGCTGCCGGAGCACGTAAAGTGGTTATCAATCCAATTGCCAACGAATACCCCTTGTATCACTATAACTGGATACAAAACAACATCCGCAAGGTAGATGAGGCCTCAAACGGAAAAATCGGATATATTTATATTCCCGATATGGGCCCGGAAGGACTTAACGAGTTTTCACGCTATTTCTATCCGCAGTTGGATAAGGAAGGGCTGATTATCGACGATCGCGCCAATGGCGGAGGTAATGTTTCGCCGATGATTCTGGAACGACTTTCAAGAGAAGCCTATCGTGTAACCATGCGCCGGGGTTCTGCCCGTCGGGGTACGGTGCCTGATGCCGTACAGATTGGTCCGAAGGTTTGTCTTATTAACAAGTATTCGGCTTCTGACGGGGATCTGTTCCCCTGGGGATTCCGTTCCCTTGGCTTAGGAAAGCTTATCGGTACCCGTACATGGGGTGGTATTGTAGGAATCAGTGGTTCGCTGCCTTTTATCGACGGAACCGATATGCGTGTCCCCTTCTTTACAAGCTATGACCCGAAGACTGGTGAGTGGATTATCGAAAATCATGGTGTTGATCCGGATATTCTGATTGATAACGACCCGGCAAAGGAATGGGCGGGAGAAGATCAGCAGCTGAACCGGGCAATAGAGGAAGTAAAAGCTCAAATGAAAGATCGCAAGCCGTTGCCTCCAGTACCGGCTCCGAGAGATTTCAGTAAGTAATAAAAACAGAAAACCCTTCACTTCGAGGTTGCTTTAAAAAGCTAACCAGGAAAGTGAAGGGTTTTTTATTCCTTTTTTTAATCGAGCAACGTACGTAGCAACCGATCCAGTTCGTAGGTCATCTCTTTTCCATCGCAGGAATAGTTGTTTACAAAAAGAGCCAGACAGTAACGCTTTCCATCTTTATCCACATAGCCTGCATACCCTTTCACCCGGCTCATACTTCCGCTTTTTAAGCGGATACTTCCTTCCAGAGAGAATCCCTTTAAGAAATTGCGAACGGAGCCTTCCATGCCGGCCCGGGGCAGCGAGTTGTAAAAAGCCCGTGACGAGGAGGCATCTTTTGCCATGTATAAAAGCACGTCTGTCATAAACCGTGCGGAGAGTTTATCGCTCGACGAAAGTCCGCTTCCGTCGAACATCCAAAGCGGATATGTGTCTATACCCTTTTCATCCCAAAACTGTTTTACCCGTTTAATCCCCTTACCGAACGAAGAGATTACCTCGCCGGGGAGAGGCTTGTAAGAATTACCAATGGTTTTGAGTAATGCATCCGCATAGAGATTCTGACTCACTTCGTTGGTTATCTTCACTATTTCGCTTACGGTGGGCGAGTAGGTGGTAATCAGTTTTACTCTTTTTACGTTGCTGGCCTGTTGCTTTTCATTCAATAACCTGAAGTTAGTAGGCTCGCCTGTAGCTTTGATTCCTTTATTTTTAAGGTAGCGCGTAAAATAATCTGCCAGAAAATAGGGTGGGTCGGGCATATCACCTTTAAGCGTATAAAGCGACCTGCCTGCCGGAACAACCCCGTACAGATAGCGGTCGTCCGAAAAAGGAGCGCCAAGCGTATAGGAACTGTCGGCGGCAACCGAACCGGCAATAAGGTAATTATGAAAGCGCAGACTGTTCATGGCGGGTTCCGAATGTTTTATAACCGGCTTCGATCCTACTTCGCCTGTCTGTACATACAGTTTATACTGGTTATCGAATACAGAAAGGCCGTAACTTCCGGCTCCGAAATAGCTACCCAGATCTTCGCCCACCCACTTGATTGAAACTCCTTCGGTGTCAAAACAACGTTCGTCTGCTATAACCGATCCGGTTACGGACTGTATTCCTGCTGCCTGTATTCCTTTAAGCCAGTCAGCCAGAAACTCGTCGTTATTGTCTTTAACAAACCGGGAACCAAGTGTAGGATCGCCGCTTCCTTCAATATACAAGTTACCATGCAAAACGCCCTCTTTGATATATCCATCATAAGATATGGTTGTAGGAAAGCGGTAGTCGGTGCCCAGTAATTCAAGCGCGCTGGCCGTAGTGATTGTCTTCATTACCGAAGCCGGAATAACAGCCATATCCTGAGCGACAGCATACTTGGGTTTGTCGCTTCCCACCTCCTGGATTATCAGAGAGAGGGTAGCCCCTTTCATTGAGGGCAATTTTAGTAACCTTTTCACCGGTTGAGGTGTTTGTCCCCAGACCGATAAGGTGAGGCAGAGAAGAAGGGCGGAAGATAATATTTTCTTATTCATCCTTATATCACTAATTTCTTTGTTATATCTTTGTAGGAAGCAAAGATAAAAACTTTTACTATGAATCCGCTGTTTGATAAACCATTTACCTTCGACCGTGTGGCAAGGATCGTTTTTAGTATCCTTATGATCTCGGGAATTCTCTATCTGGTGGCCATCCTGAAAAATGCGCTGCTTCCGTTCCTCATCGCATGGCTTATGGCTTATATGATGCAACCGTTTGTTCGGTTCTTTCAATACAAACTAAAGCTGCGGAGCAGGGTTTTGTCTATTGTGATGGTGCTTTTACTGTCGGCCGGGTTGCTGACCTTACTCTATTTTCTTGTCGTTCCGTCTATCGTTGACGAGATTCAACGAACGTTCGACCTGATTCAAACACATCAGGGAAACCCCGGAGATGTACCTTTAATACCGGAGTCATGGCGTTTATATATTGCCAATCAGCTTGATGTGCTTCAGCTAAGTGAGGTGGTTAGCCGTGAAAATATGCTTAACGCGGTAAAACAGATAGCCCCTCAATTATGGTCCCTGTTATCGGGCACCTTCTCTTTGCTGTTTAGTATCACCATCGTTTTTGTTATTCTGCTTTATTTTATTTTTATTCTGCTTGATTATGAAAAGATAGCTGAAGGGTGGATAAAACTTATCCCGGAGCGATATCGTCCTTTTACTAAAGGGCTGGCGGAAGACGTTGAAGATAGTATGAACCGATATTTCCGCGGACAAGCACTTATCGCCCTGTGTGTAGGTATCCTTTTTTCGATCGGATTCCGGATAATTGATTTTCCGCTTGCAGTCTCTCTGGGTCTGTTTATCGGATTCCTGAATCTGATTCCCTATCTGCAGACTTTAGGGCTAATTCCCATGGCATTACTGAGTCTGCTTAAATCGACAGAAACAGGCGAAAACTTTTGGCTGATTTTTGGATTATCCCTTCTTGTTTTATGTGTTGTTCAATCTATACAGGATTTATTTCTTACTCCAAAGATCATGGGAAAGGCTATGGGGCTTAATCCAGCGATTATACTTCTCTCACTTTCCATCTGGGGAACCTTATTAGGCTTTGTCGGACTCATCGTTGCCTTACCACTTACCACGCTTTGTCTTTCCTATTATAAGCGCTTTATCTTAATGGAACACAGTAAGATAGAGAAGGAAAATGAAGCAAGGCAGATAAAAAGAGAAAAAATAAGTGGAGATCAATAGTAAAAAAGTTTAGCGAAAGCTTGCATGTTAAAAAATAAACCGTACCTTTGCACCCGCATTACAGAAGTAACGCACAGGATGATTCGCTAGCTCAGCAGGTAGAGCACATCCCTTTTAAGGATGGGGTCCTGGGTTCGAGCCCCAGGCGGATCACCAATAGAAAAGCCTTTCTGAAAAGAAAGGCTTTTTTTGTGTCCTATACTCAACTAAATCCGACCAAAAGAGGATCAAGAACAAATTCTGGGTCTATGCATAAATTTTGCATAATCTGTATAGGAAAAATTTAATGTCAGTTACCCCTCTAAACTGTCTTCTGAATTCTTTTATTTTTGCATTGAACGATTCTGCGGC
>Ga0074193_1001092_pt1 | contig 37012 bp, 26 predicted proteins | sample EPASupsiteHSE605_FD_64523 | JGI IMG/M metagenome (GOLD analysis project Ga0074193, IMG submission 64523) | Bioremediated contaminated groundwater from EPA Superfund site, New Mexico - Sample HSE6-05 | ecosystem: Environmental > Aquatic > Deep subsurface > Groundwater > Contaminated ... | reverse complement strand
CGATTGCCAGTTTTGCCATAAGTTCAGGATTGGTGTGAGCTTCAGGCCATGCAGCTCCAACTTCGTCCATAAGTTCTACAATCCCGGTCTGGGTTACGGAGCAAACAGGTACTTTGTCAACGGGTTTGCCTTCAAGGGCAGCTAAGAGTCTCGTTTTGAGTGTAAATTCGCTCATGGTCATACCTTTTTTAAATTTCTTTATTTTATTAGGATTTTATTGCCTACTTGACAATATTATTGTTTAGACCTTTAAGGCCAAAAGGTTTTACGTCTCGGAATGGAAAATCCAAAGTTTCGAAACGTAGTCAAAATCATAGGTTTTGCCTGGGAAATCAACAATAAATTGAATCTCCTTTTCCATCGCGCCCGAGCAGAGATGGAAAGCAGGGTACTAAAAATAATTCTCAGGCTCCTTTGATTACATTAGATTACGGGCATTTTTTTAGTTAACAACTTATAAAAGCTATTTGTCAAGAATATTTTTTTGCCATATTTTTAATAAACAAGGTCATAAATTTCGACCTCATTGTTCAGCTTTTATAATAATAGAGTTCTCCACTTTTTCACTCTACTTCGTTAATGAATCAGGTCTGATCTGGTAATGATCAGGTTGATCTGGTAATGAATTAATGTAATCCTCTCTACTTTATTTACTCTTTTCCTTTGCTATCTCTCTAACTTTGGATTTTGATATTTTTTCGGAATCTATGTCAAGCTTCTTATTCTTATGTTTCTTATTCTTTTATTGCATTAAATAACAAAGGGGATTCAATGGGGAAGAATCTAACTAGCGGTAACGACAAGATGTGTTCACCCCAGGGGAACGAACATAACATTCAACTTACTGCATTTTTTGAAAAGCTAAACGTTGATGAAAACGGACTCAGCGAGCAGGAAGCTGCTAATCGGCTCAAAGAGTGTGGAGCCAATATTCTCAAAGAAACAGGAAAAGAGAGCATAATAAAGAAGTATCTCAGACAATTCCGGAATTTATTCTCTATTCTGTTAACTGTGGGATCTATTCTCTCTTTCATAGGAGAATATCTTGACCCCGGGCAGGGAAACCTGTATATAGGAATTGCCCTTTTAGGCGTCGTCGTCATCAATGGGACCTTTACATTCATACAGGAATATCAGGCTGAAAAAACAATGGAAAGCTTTCAGCAGCTTCTTCCTCCTCATGCCAGGGCCCTCAGGGATGGAAAGGCAAGGGATATTCTGGCGTCGGAGCTTGTTGTGGGTGACGTCATTTTTCTTGAGGAAGGAGATAAGGTCCCTGCTGATGGGCGTCTGATTGAAACCAATGCTCTGAAAGTGGATAACTCGGCTATTACCGGTGAATCCGAGCCTCAGCTTCGGTCCCTCGAATGCACTCATCCAAATATGCTGGAGTGCAGGAACATGGTTTTTTCAGGGACTCTGGTACAGAGCGGGAATGGAAAAGCTGTCATCTTCGCTACGGGACAGGATACTCAGATAGGAAGCCTCGCAACACTCACACAACAGACTTCAGGCGTGGACACTCCCATTCGGAGAGAAATAAATTATTTCATAAAAGTCATATCTGCAATTGCGATTTCCCTGGGAATAATTTTCTTTATACTTGCTTTTCTTCTTCAGGATGTTTTTCTTGCAAGCCTGATCTTTGCGATTGGAATTATTGTTGCCAATGTGCCAGAAGGGCTTTTGCCCACAGTCACTCTTGCCCTTAGCCTTGCTTCCAAGCGAATGGCCTCGAGGAATGCCCTTATAAAGCAGCTTGAGTCCGTGGAAACTCTGGGTTCGACAACGGTTATCTGTACAGATAAGACCGGTACTCTGACTCAGAATAAGATGGCAGTAAACTCTATAATGATCGGTTTTGAGTGTCTCGTTCTCGAAAATCCTGCCAGCACTAAAAAAACAATTACAGAGAAAGAGCCCGAAGAAAGCGCAAACAAAGCTGTTGTGGAAAAACTTTCAGACTCAGGTCCTGAAGGGTTTTGTGCTCTGGAAAAGCCTGTCTGGGACCCTGAAAAGTTGCCATCTGTTTTCATAAGAGTTGCAGGGCTCTGTAATAATGCAAAACTTCGCGATTCTGCTCCTGGATATACCGGTGACCCTACAGAAGGAGCCCTTCTCGTTTTCGCAAATAGCCTGGAAGATATAAGAAATCTCAAGAATGATTATCCGAGGCTGGAAGAATTTCCTTTTGATTCGCTTACGAAAAGAATGGAAGTTATCTGCCGTACTCCTGAAGGAAAACTCGAAGTTTATCTCAAGGGCGCTCCGGAAGTAGTTGTGAAAATGTGCAGTTCAGCTCTGGCTTCAAAAGGAATCAAGAAACTGGGTGAAGTTGAGCAAAAAGAGCTTCTTGCCCGGCACCTGAGACTTGCAGAAAAGGGAGAGCGTATAATTGCCCTTGCGTACAGGCAGGGAGATGAACAAAAAGAGTATACAGGGGACTTTACTTTTCTGGGGTTCATAGGAATTGTAGATCCTCCGCGGCCCGAAGCCAGAGAGGCTATTGCAAGATGTCATGCTGCCGGGATCAAAGTTGTCATGATCACAGGTGATCACCCGGTCACTGCAGAATCAATAGCAAAGGATGTGGGACTCGCAAATGCTGGAAACCTTGAGATTATTACCGGAGACGAACTGGCAACACTCTCACGCGCTGATCTTGCTTCAAGATTGAAAAATCCGAGCATCGTATTTGCTCGTACTTCGCCAGTACAGAAACTAAAAATCGTACAGCTCTTCCAGGCACAGGGGGAGATTGTTACCATGACAGGAGATGGGGTCAATGATGCTCCTGCAATCAAAAATGCAGATATGGGAGTTGCTATGGGCAGTGGCACGGATGTGGCGCGTGAAGCTGCAGATATGGTACTCCTTGATGATAATTTCGCTACGATTGTGAATGCTGTAGAAGAGGGCAGGACGGTTTTTGATAATATTAAAAAATTCATTGTATACATCCTTGCCAGTAATATTCCTGAAATTTTGCCTTTCATAGCCTTCGTCCTTTTTGCTCTTCCACTTCCCATGCCTGTACAGCTTATCCTGGCAATCGATCTGGGTACGGATATGTTGCCTGCGATTGCTCTGGGAAAAGAAAAAGGGGAAGGAGATATTATGAAAAGACCTCCTAGGGCGAGAGACGAAAAATTGTTGACTCCTCCTCTGCTCTTTACAGCTTACGCAGTAAAGGGCCCTGTAGAAGCTATTGCAGGCTTCTTCTGCTATTTTGCCGTACTCTATGAAGGAGGATGGAGCTTTGGCGAGCAACTTGCAAACAACAATCCCCTTTACATGCAGTCAATAACCGCTTTCTTTTCAGCAGTAGTTATATGCCAGATTGCTAATGTTTTTGCTTCCCGAACTCGGTATCAGTCAGTCTTCTCAATGGGTTTGTTTAGTAATCGTGCGGTTCTGGTAGGGATTGTAAGTGAGCTCCTGATTCTCGCATTAATTATTTGGAATCCGATTGCGAATCTCATTTTTAATACCTCTCCCCTCGATCTTAAATATTTACTGATTGCTGTTCCCTTTGCAATTTTACTGCTCGGAATCGATGAGTTGAGGAAATATCTCTTGAGAAGGAATGTAAGCTGGGCGACCAGATACCTTAAATGGTGATCAAAATTACAAAGAGTGTGGCTTACGATAGAAGTTACAAAGAGTGTAGATTACGATAGAAGTTACAAAGAGTGTGGTTTACGATAGAAGTTACAAAGAGTGTGATTTACGATAGAAGTTACAAAGAGTGTGATTTACGATAAAAGTTACAACCTCGATTAGGGCAGCAAACATAAGCGAATTTTGTTTTTTCTTCGTTTTACATTAATATGTTTTATTTCATTCTTAATATATATTATCAACCAAATAGCGTAAGAATTCTCAAATTGGTATTATTTTACTAATGTTCAACTTTTGAGTCTTTTTTTTATATAGAACCTTTATTAATTGACAGATTAAGCTTTATTGTTTATTTATTTTGACTTTAAACTGATATTCTGCTATTTATGCATATAGAAAACTTTTATATAGATTCCAATTTAATTTCATCTGTCAATATTCTCTTGTAAACTTCCCTGCAAACTCTAACCCAGGTCTTAACTATAATCTATTTCCAGGCTTAATTAACCCGAAGCTCAGCACCGAGATTAAAGTATGAACGTTAGTAGAAAGATCCTTGTTATTATCTATATCATCTTTGCTCTTCTTATTTCGGTTGTTATTTTTGCGTCTCAGAGCATTCTCGGTTCCAGTTTTTCTGACTTGCAGGAAAAAGAGGCAACTGACAACATAGAGGAGATAGAGAACATGATTGACTTTCAGGTCCTACAGCTTGAGAAAATCAATTCTGCTCTCTCTTCAAGAGATGATGTCAGGAGTTTAATGCTTAATCAGTATCCTCAAAATTTCGATAAAACTGCATTTGGCGACATCTTCTCCATCAATGAGTGTGATTTTATTTTTCTGGTAAATAACTCAGGGTATGTTGTGTACTCTGAAACTCCGGGTCTTGAGCCCTTTACTAATGCCTCCACTCTTAATGCCTCCACTCTTAATGCTCCCACTCTTAGTGCTTCCACTCTTCCCGAAATTCATCAGAGAATTAATGATGGCAGTTTCCTCTGTAAAGGGGTTCAAACTTCTTTAAATGGTTTGTTTCTGCTGGAAAATAGCCCTGTAATAATCTCCATTCAGCCTGTACTCGCTGCACCAGATAATAAAGAAAGCTCAGGTACAATCATTCTTGGAAAATATCTTGACTCGAGCTTTATCGAAGCCGTTCAGGAAAGTACAGGAAGTTCATTTACACTTTGCACTTTCAACAATTCATCCTCGGACGTTCGGCAGGCTTTTTTTGAAAACTCTGCCCCGAATTTCAAGTATACAGTGACTGGAGAGCATGTTACCTGTTATTCCGTGCTTGAGGACCTTTCCGGAAGTCCGGCTATTGTAATACAGACTGATGCGGACAGCAGTATCTACGCAGAAGGTCAGAAGGCTCTCCGATACACGGTGTTTTTCCTTCTTTTCGCAGGCCTCATGATTGGGGCAAGTGGCAAGTTTCTTCTTGATAGGGAAGTGGCATCCCGAATAGTTAGAATTGATAATTTCGTGAAGAAAGTAAGAATGAACGAAGATTTCTCTGAACGATTTTATATGGATGGGGATGACGAGCTCTCAAGGCTATCCGAGGGAATAAACCAGACACTTGACCGCTTGAGAACCACTTCTGATAAATTTAAAGCTCAGGAACACGAAAAAAAGTTAATCCTTGATTCTCTTAGTGAGCTTGTAGTCTTCATGGACTCCGAGTTAAAGATAATTTGGCTAAATAAAGCAGCCCTTGATCACATGGGCATGAAAATGGATGACGTTATAGGGCGTTGTTATCAAGATCTGTATATTTTATATAAAGAAAACCCGGGTAAATCTCCGGTATTGAAAGTACTGGAATCCGGGAATGAAGAGTTCGGGGAAGTAGTTACGCAGGACGGAAAGGTCTGGACGGTCACTTCAATTCCTATAAAGGACGAAGACGGCAGGATTACCGGGATCCTGAAAACAGGACTAGATATTACCGCACATAGGCGTTCGGAAGAAAAATTAATTCAGGCAAAACTTGAAGCCGAAAAAGCCAACAGCGCCAAAACTGAGTTTCTTGCAAACGTAAGTCATGAGCTGCGAACACCTTTGAATTCAATTATAGGTTTCTCGGATATTCTTCTCGAAAAGGTTTTTGGCGAGCTTAACGAAAAGCAGTTTCGATATGTAAACAACATCTCGACCAGTGGGAAAAATTTGTTATCACTTATAAATGATATTCTCGATCTATCAAAAGTGGAAGCCGGGAAAATGGAACTTCACTACAGTGAATTTTCTGTCAATTCTATTTTTGAAGAAGTTAAAACCGTTTTCTCTCCTCTTATACAGGTAAAATCCCTTGAAGTAACTTTTAATGTGGAGTCCGGCTCCACAATGCTTGAAGCCGATAGAGGCCGCCTAATTCAGATCCTTTATAACCTTGTAAGTAATGCAATAAAATTTACTCCTAACGGTGGAAAAGTCTCGATATATTACAAGGAAAGCGGAAACCGGGCGCTTATTTCGGTCATAGATACCGGCATAGGCATTTCTGCTGAAGACCAGGTAAAGCTCTTCCAGCCCTTTACCCAGCTTGATGCTTCATCAACCAAGCAGTATTGCGGCACAGGGCTTGGGCTTGCTCTTGTGAAGAAAATCGTGAACTTGCATCAGGGAGACATCTGGGTTGAAAGTGATCCAGGGAAGGGCAGTAACTTTACCTTTTCACTTCCTCTCAGGAAACCGTTGGAGTTCAGGAAAGCCAGCGAGATTGGAATCAAAGATGTAATCATAGAATTTGAGACGAATAAAGCAGCATCTTTTTCAATAAACGAAAGTGCCGAGAATTCGCAGGAAGAAGTAGAGCTCCCCGAAATATGTCTTCCTGAAAAGGGAGATAGTAAGCAGGAACTTGTTCTGATAGTTGATGATGACAAAAGTTCTAGCGAACTTCTCTCCATTATCCTTAAGGACGCAGGATATGGTGTAGCTCTTCTATATAGTGGGAAAAAAGTTTTAGAGGCCGCAAAGAAACTGAAGCCCGATGTCATTACTCTGGATGTCTTCCTGCCGGACACCAACGGCTGGCTTGTCCTGAGGCAGCTAAAGAATGACCCTTGTACGGCTTCTATACCTGTGCTTGTTATCTCCATGACGAACAATAACGAGCTTGGAATTACCCTGGGAGCTATTTACTCCTTTGCAAAGCCAATAAATAGAATTGAACTGGTAAATTCTCTTAGAGAAATTACCCAAAAGTTCCGGTTCGAATATCCTAAAGTTCTTATAGTAGATGACGATGAAAATACTATAGAACTATTAAGTTCGATGATTGAGCCCGAGGGCTTTAAGGCTATAAAAGCTCACAGCGGAAAAGAGGGCCTGCAGAAACTTTTTTCAGAGCAGCCCGATATTCTGATTCTTGACCTCATAATGCCGGAGGTTAGCGGGTTTGACGTTATATCCAGCATGAGGGCCGATGTACGCACTAAAGATATTCCTCTTATTGTGTGCACTTCTGGCGAACTTACTGAGAAGAATCTCGAAGAATTGAACAGTGAGCTACAAGAACATCTTATTTCTATTCTAAAGAAAGGCAATTTTGGAAGAAAAGAGTTAATTAATAAAATAAAACAATTATCTATGCTGAAGAGGCGTAATGATGAAAAAAATCCTGATTGTCGAAGATAATCCCATGAATATGGAACTGATCCTGGACCTTCTGGAATTCTACGGACATAATATAACTAAAGCCGAGGACGGAATAAAGGCTCTTGAGCGTCTTGCTGAAACAAAATTCGATATTATACTGCTGGATATGCAGTTACCGAAAATGGACGGACTTGAGGTTCTCGATCGAATTAAGAAAAATCCTGCGACTGCAGATGTCCCTGTGATAGCGGTTACTGCCCATGCTATGAAAGGTAGTGAAGAACATTTCATAGAAATGGGCTGCGTGGACTATGTCTCCAAGCCTATAGATATTCATAAGTTCAGGGCTCTGATAGATAAGTATCTGGGAGAAGACCTATCTTAACAGAAGGTTATTTATAATTTTTCCAGTTGTGTGGATCTATCTTTATAGTATGAGAAGAGTTCTTCGCACCACGTCAATGCACTCTCGTCAAAGCTCATCAGGCGTTGATGGTCAAACTTTCCCTTCTTGTCGAAAAGCACAAGTGAGCAGAAACGCTCTGTAACTACGTTCTTCAGGGTTACGCTTTTCTCACAGATATAAATCTCAATGTTTTTTGATTCCAGAAGAAATTTCAGGTCTTCGTAGTAATCCTTTTTCATCCTGTCAAAAACAGGTTCTGTCAGGATAAGGCATATTTCTGCCTCTTTTCTTGCAAGTTCCAGGTACATCTCAACGTGAAGAGGGTTGAAATATGAAAGAAACATTTTTACGTGCCTTGATTCCAGAAGATTACTCCTAAAATCTTCAGGAATTTCGAAAAGCCGATTAAGGTCGGGTTCAAGCATGAAATAGTTACCTAATTCGTCAATCCTGTTAAGGAGATATTCCGGAATTGCGGTAAAGTCATGGTTTGTCCAGTAATCGTAATTTTCCTCAAAAACCCTTACGGTATTCAATAGAGGCTCCATCTTTTCGACTACTATCTCTCCGATTTCAGATAGCTTGTAGGTATTTCTATCGTCCTGTACTATCAGGCGTCCTTCTTTTAGTTTTTTTATTTGGGGCATTATAGATGTTGAGTTTACATTAAGTGCTGTTTTTATCTCGTCTCCGGTCTTTGGCCCTTCTTCAAGCAGGAGTAATACGTCCTTTCTTTTTTCTGAAAGAAACGCCAGATCAATAAGTGATGTTTTCATTTTGTTCCATCTCCCCGGGATTTTTATATTTAGAAGAGATATTTCCCCTTTATTTCTTTTCAGAAATCAGGCTGAATTAGTAAAAGTTCTTTTAGTAAAAGCTCTTTCTTTCTCCAGAATAACTTTGAAGTAACTTCTCGCAGCATTATTGCGCTACTTTTCAATTGATCCTTTATATTTTTTTCCAAAAAGCACTTTCTTTCTTTAATTTAAATATCTTTTTTAGCTATATCCCTATCTTTTTCTCTCTTTAAAATATTTTTTTACCCCATTTCTCTCTCTTTAAAAGATTTTTTGCCCCCTATCTCTTTCTTCCCATTTTTTTCCTTTAAAATTGTTTTTAAGCTTTTCTATGTTTTAGTGGTCTTTTTTACGAGTTTTCGTATTTTAGCTAATTTTCTCCTGAAGACAATGTTCTGTAAAATTTTAATATTGAATTTTTAGCAACAGGAATTTACTGCTTTTACTATTATTCTAAATTTTCTTTCTCAAAGACAAATTTTTTTTCCTGAAAGAGGTAGCGAATGTGGGATAATATTTTCTCTAATATATAATTTTGCACCATTTTATCCTGGTTTCTAGAGTACGTTAACTATGAGGTAAAAGAGAGTTACCTGCACCTTGTTATTATTATGAAAGTGATTTCAAGCGCTTTTATTTATGCTTGTTACTTTAAGAATTTTATACGCGTTTTACCGGATTTTTGATACAACTTTTTTCTAAACGGTTTTTAAGAATCCGAGAGATTATACCGAAACTTTTTTTACTAGAGAAAAGATCCCACGCAGGATTTCTTTCGGAGAGGGAGGATTTCCAGGAATTTTTATATCTACAGGTAGGATTTTGTCAACTCCACCAAGTACGGCATAAGAATCTTTATAAATCCCCCCATCACAGGCATCATCTCCGACTGCAACCACAAACTTGGGAGAAGGCATAGCTTCATAGGTTTTTAGAACGGCTTCGGCCATATTCAGAGTGACTGCGCCTGTAACCAGCAGGACATCAGCATGCCTTGGGGAAGCTACAAAATAGATCCCGAATCTCTCAATATCATAGTGCGGGCTTGCGAGGTTTGAAATCTCTATTTCTGTTGAATTGTCGCTGCCTGAATCCAATTCGCGGATTGCAAGGCTGTGCCCGAAAACCCTGTTAACCTTAGTTTTCAGTTCGGAGCCCAGAGTTTCAAGTTCACTATCTGAAAACTCAAACTTTTCCGTTACTTTCGGGCGAAAGACGTATGTAAGTGGGTTTACCATCCATTTCACCTCAGAGGTCGGTTCCTGCATAGGAAAGATTAAAACTTTTGTTTATAAGGGGAAAATCAGGAACAATATTTCCGGGCACTGCATGCTCTATAGCTTGCCAGTTGCAGAAAGATGCAGTTCGAATCTTATAGCGGTTGATTAGTCCGTTTCTGATATATACCCAGTGCAGGTTTTGGCCCCGTGCAGCTTCAACCATTGAAAGAGCGTATCCGTCTGGAATATTCGAAATTGCAAATTCGGTTGTCTCGGCAATAATTGCACCTTCCGGGATTGACGCTATAAGCTTATTTATCAGGGAAGCTGAATTAAGAACTTCGGTAGCTTTTACCTCAAATCGAGAAAGGACATCACCTGCAATTTTAATCGTTCTTTCCGGAGGTATGTCTTTGTATATACCATAGGGATGGTCAAACCGGACATCATATGTAGTTCCGGCCGCTCTAGCAATAGGGCCTGTAATATTAAGTGGAGCGATCAGTTTCTTTTTCAAAATCCCGGTTGTTGAGAATCTATCAATAAGGGATGAGGAAGTATGGACATCCTCAGTAGCGGACTCAAATTGCGATACAAATGTTTTCAAATAAAGGCTGAGTTTTGAAAGAGCCTCTCCTGAAATCTCCTTTTTTACGCCTCCTAAATCTATAGCGCCTTTCATAAATCGGGAGTCTGTAAGAAACTCGTTTTGCCTGAAAATATTTTCACGGAGGATAAGGAAAGGTGTTGTCATTCTCGGGAATCCTATATCGGTAATCATGCCCGAGAGATCACCCATATGTGAGTAAATGCGCTCAAGTTCAAGGAGAATAGCCCTTAAGTAATTCGCTCTTTCCGGAATTTCGATTCCCGAAATTTTTTCTACGGCCGTACAGAAGGCAACGGTATTTGCAACAGTTTCATCCCCACTTATGGCCTCGGCAATAGGAATACAGGCAGAGGGATCTTTTCCCTCGGCAAGCTTTTCGATTCCCCGGTGTTTATAAAAAAGCCGGATTTCGAGATTGAAGATTGGTTCTCCAATGACATTGAACCTGAAATGCCCAGGCTCGATAATTCCTGCATGTACAGGCCCAACAGGGATCTGGTAAACACCTTCACCTTCCACCTTCTTGAAAGGATATGCTTCTTTCGGGTTCTTAATAGCCTTAATTTTTCCATTTTTAAAGGATTTCAGAAGAGGGTGAAAGTCTTCAGGATAAGCTTCATGTAAAAAGAGTCTTCTTTTGTCAAAAGCATCTGTAAATTCTATCCCAAATCCGTCTCGAATTTCCCGTTCATACCAGCAGGCCGAAGGAAAAACCGTCGCAATAGATGTAGTTTCCCTTCTAACGTATCGCATAAACGCAAATACGTCAGTAGAACTGTCCAGCCTGAAAATATAAAAGAGAGTAAAATCAGGATCTTCTTCAAAATTCTGAACGCAGAACAGGCTTATCAGGACAAAACCTTTTTCTGAAAGTGCAGGTACGGTTGTTAAAAACTCTTTTTCTGTCAGGGGGATATAGAATTCATTATTTTTTCCCTTTATGATTTTCGGCTCTTTACCTGCAATATCAATCATTAAATCCGTAGAGTACCGAGTCGCCAGAACCGAAAGAGTCGCCAAAACTGCAGAATTACTCGGAATCTGGTAATTCCCTCTTGATTTCGAGCCTGCCGGCAGCAGGGAACTTACTGTGTTTTTGTTTGAATTCATCTTCTCTTTTCCCCCATTCACATGTATCCAAGTTCGTACACGATTGTGTTCAACAGTTTTTCCAGAGGTTCCGGAAAGAAAACTCCAAGGGCCAAAATCACGAAAAGAATGGACAGTATTGGAAATTTCATGCCACCTCGGACTGTATAAGGAAGAAGAGCTTCCATACCGTCGGTTCCTTCATCTTTCGAGCTCTGGGTGAAGGCCTCGATTAAAAACCTTGCAAATGCAGCCGATGCGATGACCAGGAGTAGAAGAACTGCAAAGACAAGCGATTTCGAAAACCCGAAAGCTTCCAGCAGGATAAAAAATTTGGCCGAAAAAATCGGGAAAGGAGGCATGCCTACGATTGCAAAAGTACCAATGACGAAGCCCCAGCCTGCAATGGGTTGAAGTGAAAAAACATCTTTAATATCCTGAATCAGGTTACTTTCGTATTGCCTGTGCAGAATACCTGCCGAAAAGAAGAGTGAGGCTTTGGTCAGAGAATGAGCAAGGATATAAAAAAGTGTCCAGAAGAGAGCAAGAGGCGTTCCAATCCCTATTCCAAGGAGAAGAATGCCCATATGTTCTACACTTGAAAATGCAATCAGCATCTTCAGGTTTTTCTGCAAAAGCATATTCAGGACCGCAACTGCGACTGTAAGCAGCCCAAAGCCCAGAAGGAACTTAGATACCATAGGTTCGGCCTGAGTCTGTCTGACAATCGCGTACATCCGTAGAATTCCGTATATGCCTATATTTAAAAGGACTCCGGATAAGATGGCGCTTACTGCCGAAGGAGCTTTTGAATGCGCATCAGGAAGCCAGGTATGGAAGGGGAAAATTCCGGATTTTGCTGCAAAGCCAATAAACAGGAATATAAAGCTTGCAGTCAATATTTTAGGGGACAGGAGGGCTGCATTTTTAGCCAGTATTATCCAGTTCAGAGTCCCGCTGCCCAATACTTCCCCGGAAAGTGTGTATAAAAATATCAGCCCTATGAATGAAAAGAGCATGGCTCCGGAGGCTATGAAGATATATTTGATGGCAGCATCGATGTTTTCTTTGGCAGACAGGATTGCTACGAGTGCAGCTGAAAAAATTGTTGTCAGTTCGGCAAAGATCCAGAACAGAGCAAGGTTGTCCGAAAAGAAAGCCAGGGTTACTGTTGTAAGCAGGATACTGAAAATCATATAGAAGATTTTCAGGTTATTCCTATGCAGTTCCTGGGCCTGCACCAGACTCTCTACGTAACCATTTGCATATACAGAAGCAAGGAAGAACAGCAAGGCCGCAATCAGGACTTCATAGAGGCTGAGATGATCCACATAGAAGTATTCACTTCCTGTCTCAAAAATCGGAACTGCGGTAGTGAGTAACACATAAACTCCGATTGCAAGAAATGCAAGGGTATGCAGAATGAAAAAGGCGTTCATTGTCCTGTGAGACTTTGAAAGCGCGATAAGGGCAAGAGCTATAGCTCCCATAGCCAGATAACCAAGTATTATCATTAATTTTCCCTCCCTGACCAGATTTTAAGTGTCTGGAGGCGCTGGTGATATTCTTCTATTGTAGAATCTAAACCAATTGCCAGGATAGTTGTTAACAATACAAGGATCATCAGGTCTATTACGATCAGGATTTCTATAATAAAAGGGAGATCCGCAACAAAAATCCCGAAAAGCAGAACTCCGTTTTCCATTGTCAGATACCCGATGGCTTTTGTAATCACTTTCCTCCGGCTGAACATCACAAGCATGCCCATTAAAGTAAGGGATAAACCTATAACAGCCCCCATGAAAAACAATTTTCCCAGAATAAACTCACTGAAAAAGCCTGAGAGAAAGACATAGGCGAGTAGAATCAGGCCAATGCTAACAAGGAGGGAAGCTGTTGGTTCCAGGTAATTAAACTTCAGATCCCTGCTGATTTTGATTTTTTCCCCTATCAGGTTTATAAAAAGGGGAATTAACAGTACCTTGCTCACAAGAGTCAGAGCGGCAATCGCAATCAAAGTCTTGTTGCCCTCGATCAGGTAGAGGAATATAGCGATCAGGACCATCAGTAAGGACTGGACAGCATATACTGTTAGCAGCGATGCAATATTCCTTGTAGAAAGGGTAAAAGCTGCAGTGATCAGTACAAAGACAAATAAAATCCTGATTATATCTTCCAAGAATGCCGGATTTGCTATGAATGAAGATATCACGCAAACACCTCCATCAGGATGGTAAGTGCGGAAAAGAAAAACGCCATCATATAGAAGCTGGGCAGTCTGAAAAGCCGCATTTTTGCAATGGAAGATTCAAAAAGGCCTATTAACCCTGCAAGCAAGCTGGCTTTTAAGAGGAAATAGAGGCATGAGACCGCAAGACCTGCAAAAGTAAGCTCGGTTACAAGTCCCCAGGGAACTAGAACATTTATCAGTATTGCCATCAGGATTGTTTGTTTAACGGCATGGGTAAGCTCTATTAAAGCCAGGTTTTTTCCGGACTGCTCCAGAATCATAGCTTCGTTCATCATGGTAAGTTCAAGATGCGTTGCCGGGTTGTCCACGGGAATCCTTCCGGTCTCCACTATGATGATGATGAAAAGGGAAATCGAGATAAGGGTCAGAGTCGGACTCTCCGGGATTGTGGATCCGGCAGTTATTGCAAACATCTCATGAAAATTTACGGTTCTTAAGACATATGCAAGCGCAGCAAAGGCTATGACCATTGTAGGTTCAATCACGGCTGAGAGGCTCATTAAGCGGGAACTGCCCATACCCCCAAAACTGCTGCCCGCATCAAGCCCGCAGAGTGCCGTAAAAAAGCGTTCTATTGCGAGAAGATAAAGGAAAACTATTATATTTCCGATCCCTGCAGGGGCATCAGGAATGAAGACGACTGGGACAAAGAGCGAGGCAAGAAGAAGAACTGCCAGGTTGAGGTAGGGAGCAATTCTCATGATTCCTGAAGAGTTAGGTGAGTATACAACCTCTTTTTGCATAAGCTTGCGCAAATCTAAATAGTTCTGCAGGAGCCTCGGACCTTTTCTTCCCTGGGCATACGCCTTGACTTTTTTAATCAGGCTCATAAAGAGTGGCGAGACTAGCAGGATAAAACCTGTGTTCAGCAGGGTAAATAAAAGGAACGAAGCATTCATGCGAAATACCTCGTAAACGTCATCAGTGTAAGTACTGCAATAAAGACGTAGAGTACATAGGTATCCAGCTTTCCGTTCTGCATTCTGGAAACTTGAGAAGAAATAAGACTGACCGCATAAGCTACAGGAAGATAAAGACGTTCCTCAAAAAATTTAATCAGGTGGATTCTTGCAGTCCCGCTATTAAAAATACTTTCTTTTGTATCTGAATATGTCCTCGTACTGGAGATCTCAGTTCTGTAAATCTTTTTGAAAATTACTACAAGAGGCTCCGAAAAACCGGCAGAGGTATATTCCATTGTCGGAAACTGATCCAGGATTCCGCATCCCCAGGTTTCTTTGCTTATCCTGGTTTTCGAAGGTCCTGAATTGCGAACCGTAATCCATACAAGCCCGCAGGTTCCGACAAGAATCAGCCCGAGGAGCAGCATGTCAGGAATCCCAAGGTCAAAGCCGAGCAGAGCCAGAATCCTGGACGAAAACAGTCCTGAAAGGATGCAGAAAATTGCAAGCACAGCTTCTCCCAACAGCATGGGTTTCGGAACTTCGGTGGCTTCCTGTGCACATCTTGTCCTGGGAAGGGCAAGAAAGGTAATTCCGAAAAGCTTTACAAAAAGAGCTGCTGCAAGTGCACTGGTAAGGGCAAGTACCGAGAGGGTAATAATTAGAAGCACCTTTAGTAGAGGGTCCGGAAGCGCTGAGGAGTAAAAATAAGCCTGAAAAAGCATCATCTCACTTACAAAGCCGCTTGTTGGAGGAAGGCCTGCAATTGAGACCGATGCTATCAGAAAAAGAGTAGTGGTATGAGGCATACGTTTTATAAGACCTCCGAAAGCTTCGATGTTCCGTGTGCCAGTAGCATGAACCACCGATCCTGCACCGAGAAATAGCAGACTTTTGAAAAGGGCGTGGTTGAAAGCGTGAAAGCAGGCTCCTGCAAGACTTAAGAGGGCAAGGCTTTCAATTCCTTCCAGTTTAAATATCAGGTACAGGCCAATTCCTGTGAAAATGATCCCTATATTTTCTATACTGCTGTAAGCAAGCAGCCTCTTTATATCGCTCTCTTTTACGGCGTAAATAACTCCCAGTACGGCTGAGAGAGACCCTGCTATAAGGATCAATGTACCCCACCAGAGTTCTGGAGTGGAGATTGAAAGCAAAAACCTCAGGAAACCATAGATAGCAACCTTCAGCATGACGCCTGACATCAGTGCCGAAATACTGGAAGGGGCTGCAGGATGAGCATATGGCAGCCATTTGTGGAATGGAACAAGTCCGGCTTTAATTCCGAAACCTGTAAAGAGGCAGAGGAAGGGCAAAGTCAGGTCATTTGCCGGATAACTCAGCGATCCGAACTCAGCAGAGCCCGTCAGCTTAAACAGACTTATAAAACCCATAAAAAGAAAAGCTGTACTTAAACTTGTCATTATAAAGTAGAAAAGCCCTGCTTTTTTGTTCTCTTCCAAAAAATAATCATGGAGTACAAGCATTAAGGAAGAAAGAGACATTATTTCCCAGAAAACCAGGAAACATACCATATTCCCTGCAAGTACGACCATCAGCATGGCAAGGATAAAAAGGTTTGTAAGGGCTGCCTGAAGATCTTTTCTGGCTTCACTTTTAGCGTGCTCCACATATTCAACGGAATATATTGAAACTCCTGGCACAACGGCTGCAATCAGCAGAATAAAGCCTCCTGAAAGCCTGTCTGCGGTCAGGGTGAAGTCCAGCCCGGGAAGAAATCTGATGGCTGAAAAAACAGGCTCTTTTCCTGTGTAGAGAATAGTGCCTGCAAAAGCCAGAAGGAAAATTGAAGAAACAAAGGATAGGCCAAAAGAAGCCTTTCTTGATTTTTTACTACGGTACAGGAGAGGTAAGACAGTTCCGGTTATAAGAGCTATAACAGCACTATAAATAAAAGCTTCAAGCAAATTCCTTCACTCCTTAAGCCGGCTAACTAAGCACTCATTTTCTTCAGCGTGTATTTCCCTTAAAGAAAAATTACTTAACACAAGATTTTTAAAACTATTTTCCCTATTTATTCTTAACATTACACAGATTTACATTATAAACTTTTTTGTAATCAGTGGTTATTTTTCATTTTTGACACTTATTTCCTAAAAAAGAACGTATCGAGTTTCTCAATCTTTAATAAAAAAGTTTTTTTCCTGTTTTCAGAGGAAAAATTATCATTTTTCACACGATCACTAATTATATATATTAAAAATGTTATGGGCATTCTAAGTGACAATGGTCTTAGAATGGATTGATTGGATAGGAAAAAAGCTCTTAAAAGAAAATAGGACTTACGCAGTTGAACTGAAAAATCAACAGCATCAAACGGTTAACTGTCTAAAACGTAACAATTATCTACAGTCTTTTCGGTAATTGATTTTGTTCCTCAAGTGCGTAAGTCCTAAAAAGTTTGTTAAAAATATGTTTTTAATTTTTTATTCTTTCAAAATTCGGTACACCAGATGCACATACTGCTTTTCCACAATTTCGTCTCTTAAAAGTTCAAGCCGAGTACCGTTTTTCTCCAGGGTTCTGAAAAGATTTGTTCCGTTTTTCCCTACAATTTCAGGAGTGAGAATTACGCTGATTTCTTCGACAAGCCCATGTTCGAGTAATATACTGTTCAACACTCCTCCACTGTCCGAAACTACAAGTTCAAAACCATACTTTTCATTTGCAATTTCCAGTGCCTGTCTGATATTTACGCGGTCTGCTCCGGTCCGGATGAAATCATAATTTCTTTCCTTAAGGTAATTTATATAAGCTTCGGGGGTCCTTTCCGAGACCAGGACGATTGCATCTTTGCTGAATTCGGAACGCCTGAAAACATGCATTAACCCTTCAAGGATTCCTTTCGAATCCGCAATCAGCCAGTATGCCCTGGGATCATCGGGTTGAATTTCAGGTTTCTTGAAGTCTGATTCCTCTTCAGGAGGAATTTTTTCGCAGAAGAACTGGGTCCCGGTTTTTGCAGTGTTCGAGCCGACTATCATGGCATCGGGCTGAAAACTGCTAAGGATTTTGTAGTGAATTTCAATATTTGCTTCAAAGCCAGTAGTAGAGCCATCAAGACTTATACTGTTGTGAATAATTACTTTTGGTATCATACTATCCCCTGAACTCTCCTTAATTCTCCTATTGAACTCCCAATATCTTTTAATGCTGTAAAACTGCTTTTAAACGCTTAATCAGCTCTTAATTCCTTCGTAGTTTCTATAATATATCGAAGAAGTTATCTGTATTGGAATGTATTTAATTTTAATGCATGCTGTAGAATTTGAAAATGTATCGAAATCTTTCTCAGAAAAAAATATTCTCGAGAATATATCGTTTTCAGTGAGGCAGGGCGAGATTTTCGGGCTCCTTGGGCCAAACGGGGCAGGAAAGACAACGCTTATAAGGCTTCTTCTTGACATTATCAGACCGGACTCAGGAGAAATACGTGTCTTTGGGGATTTCCTGAGCCCTGCTGCAAAAAACAGGATAGGATACCTTCCTGAGGAACGTGGATTGTATAAGAAAACAAGACTTCTGGATATGCTAGTCTATCTTGCACAACTTAAAGGCATACCGGAAAACCAGGCTCGTCTAAATGCCGAATCTCTTCTCAAATCCCTGGAATTAGATCAATATAAAAACAAAAAAGTTGAAGAGCTTTCAAAAGGAATGCAGCAGAAAATCCAATTCATTTCGGCAATTATCCATGAACCTGAACTCTTAATACTTGATGAGCCCTTTTCCGGGCTTGACCCCGTAAACACGAAGGGCGTTATGGTTAGAATCATGGGACTCAGGGCAGCAGGAAAAACAATAATCCTCTCTACACATATGATGGAGCAGGCTCAGACACTTTGTGACAGGATCCTTATGCTTAATAAAGGCAGGAGAGTACTTTACGGCCCTGTGGATGAGATCAGAAAGGAGCATGGGAAAAATTCTCTAATTGTAGAGTTTGCAGAAAAAGGAAACTTGAACGCAATTCGGGAAATTTCCGGTATAAAGAAAATAATAGAACATGGAAAATCGGTTGAACTTTTCCCTGAGGAAGGGATAAGTGTCCAGCTTCTTCTTGAGGAGCTTGTCCGGAAAGCAAACCTAACACGTTTTGAGAAAACGTTTCCTTCTCTGAATGAAATCTTTATCGAAACCCTGGAGAGTGTTTCCAATGAATAGTTTTCCCGAAAAGACCTTTATTGTTGCAAGGCACGAGTTCACGAAAACGATAAAGCGTAAAGAATTTCTTTTCATGACATTCTTCTTTCCCCTTCTATTTGCAGGAATCAGTATTCTCCCGGCAATGCTTTCAGGCATGAACCCGGCTGAAGACCAGAAAGTAGGTTATATTGATCTGACAGAATCCTTCGAATTTCCAAAATCAATTCAGAACGAAGGCCTTTCTATAGGCTCCTCAGAGACAAAAACCTCAGTTATAGAGTTTGTAATGTACAGGGAAATTTCCGATGCAAAGCAGGCCTTACAGGCAGGTCAGATTTCTTCCTACCTTGTTATTCCTGAAGATTTCCTTAAAACCGGAACAATAGAACTGTATAGTCCTGAAAAAGAAGCATCTATGTCAAATTTTGAATTATCTTCCGAACTTTCGGATATTGTTATTACTTCCCTCCTTGAGGGCAAAGTGGACGAGTCAACTCTCAATAGAGTCCGAAATCCGGTTAATATAAAGTTTTATAATATAGGAAAAAGCGGAGAGTCTTCTGAGCGAAGTATTGCTGACATCTTTGCCAGCTTTGGCCTTCCTATTCTTACAGCTTTTCTACTTCTTTTCAGTATTTTTTCGTCGTCGGGCTTTCTGCTTCGTGGCGTTGCCGAAGAAAAGGAAAACAGGATAATAGAAATCCTGCTGTCCTCCGTAACTCCTACTGAAATCCTTACAGGCAAAATTCTGGGTCTTGGTGCAGTTGGCCTTCTTCAAATCGGAATATGGCTTGCAGCAGTAGTATTCGGAAGTGGGTATGCACTTCCTGTGAAAATAGAACCTTATACTCTCCTCTTTGCTCTTATTTATTTTGTGCTTGGTTTTCTCTTTTTTGCCAGTATGATGGCAGGGATAGGGGCGGTTACTGGCTCCCTTCAGGAGAGCCAGCAGGTTGCAGGAATTTTCACTTTTGCAGCTGCATTACCACTGATATTCATGCAGCTTATCCTTACAAACCCGGGCAGTCCATTTTCTGTTTTTCTTTCCCTTTTTCCTCTTACCTCGCCTATAGCCATGCTTACCAGGATGGGAGTAACAGCCGTGCCTATTTCTCAGATTCTTGTCAGTATCTTTATTCTGTTGATTTCGGTTTATGTTGTGATCTTGCTTTCCGGCCGGCTTTTCAGGACTTATCTGCTCATGTACGGGAAAAGGCCTAAAGTAAAGGAAATATGGAAGAATATCCGGACAGAATCAAGATAAACGAAAGTAAATAGTGCTTTTAATTGCCATGTAAAACTCTTAAATTTTTAATTTATTTAAAATGGATTTTTGAGTGTCTGGTCTTCAAAAGGAGCCAAATAATAAAGCCGCTTCCTAATAATGACTTGTTAAAATCTCGGAATAATATGATCCCTTGTAGGAAGCGGAGGTGCTTAACTGTTTAATATAAGACTGGTTAAATAAATCATGATTCTATCGTCAATGTTTTATAATTTTAGTTATATATTATTAATTGGTTCATGAGGGAGTACTGTGAAATGGAGGTAAATACCGGACAGCTTCAAAACTGATCCAGTAATGAACTTCATTGACATAGAACAAACTTGTGAACCACCTAACTGACATTTTTCTTACTGATTTTTAATTCAACTTTAACCTAGCGTCCAAATCTGCAAATGTTTTTAAATCTACGTATATTTTTATATCTATGTATATTTTTAAATCCATGTATATTTTCAAACCCATATATATTTTTAAATCTACGAATAGTTTTTTATCAAAAATTCTTTTTTATTCTCAGTTTTTCACTTATACGGTAATCAAGCATAGAAGGCTCTTTATCATAGAAGGCTTTTTATGAAAGTCTAGGAGAATTTCGAAGCTTGTTAGAGTTCGGCTTGAACGCAGACAGGTGCTACATAGTTTACCACCTGGAGAGCAGTACTTTCAAGGAAGGTTCGGATACTCCAGGGAATCTTATCCAGGGTACGGGAGGCAAAGTTAAGGCTGCCTACAATTTCTCCTCTATACTTCAGAGGGATTATAGCAATAGCTTTTATTCCTTCTCTCTTTACTGCATCAACCATTGTGTCTGAGTAGAATTCCAGTGAGTATATGGGCTTTCCAATTAAAATTTGCCTTGCTTCTAAAGAATCTGCCTTATATCTGGAAACCTTTTCTCTAAATTCAGGGGAAATTCCCCTATCTGCTACCAGGTTTATCTGGTCCAGGAGTTCATCCTTGAGGTATATGAATCCTGCATCGAGTCCGTGTATTTGAAGACAGGAATCAAGAACCAGGTTGAGCATTGTCTGGAAATTCCAGGTACTGCTGAGTTCTGTCCCTAGTTTTCGCTGGATCTCAAGCATTTTCTGGGCCTCTTTTCTTTCGGTAATATCAACTACAAGACCCTGGAAATGAGTTGCTTTTCCGTCATTGTCTCTCTGAATAAATGCTTTTTCATCTACCCAGAGCATTTTTCCGTCCCCTGTAAAGATTCTGTATTCAACGTCGAAAGAGTCCTGTCCCTCTGTAATGTTGCGATTGAGAATTTCAATAACTGAGTCTATATCATCCCTGTGAATGATGCTTTTATAAGGTATTTTCCCTGAGGTAAAGTCCTCTACCTTATACCCAAATTGAGTCACGTTTTCGGAAACGTATATGGTTGGCAGGTTTTCTTTGTTTTCCCATAGAAAAGCTACTGCCTGGCTGTTGTTTATTATGGTTCTCAACATTTTTTGAGTCTCTAAAGACTTTCTGAGAGCTTCTTCGCTCTTTTTTCTCTCAGTTATATCCAGCACAAGCCCTTGAAGGTGAGTTACTTCTCCGTCAGGATTTCGCTGGATAAACGTCCTCTCATTTACCCAGTGGAGGTCGCCAACCTTTGTAAAGATTCTGTACTCTATATTGAAGTCAACATCACCTCTCCGGATATGGTCTTCAAGTGAATCCTTAACTCTCTTCAGGTCATCGGGATGAATAATATCTCCGTACAGGACCCTGCCTGAGATAAAGTCCTCAATTGTATATCCAAACCGGACAACATTTTCAGAGACAAACTCTGAAGGCCATTTTTCTTCGTTTTTCCAGATAAATACTACTGCATGACTATTATTTACAACTGTCCTGATTATTTCCTGCATCTCAAGGACAGAAAGTAAATCCACAATCCCTATTGCCGCAATAACCTTTCCGTCCTCTGAGAAGATGGGAGAAACAGCTACATTCCTGCCCAGATACGTGCCTTCTTTGGGAACTCCACGTATGGTTTTGCCGGTCCTAAGCACCTCTTCGAGTACAGGGCCTGTATAATCCCTGTCAAGGATTTTACCTTTCTCCAGGCGAAGTCCATTTCTTTTGAGGCTACGGATAGTAGTTGGAAGCCCAACAAGAGAATGCACTGCGATAGCTATTGACTCGAGTTCATCAGATCCTGCATCTTCAGATATTTGAGAAGTAATTCTTTCACCCCCCAGGAAAGATTTTATATTTTTATATAACTACAACTAAAAGATTGAAGTCTTTTATCAAGAAAAAGTAAGAACTAAGCTTTTTTCCAGCCTTACTTTTTCCTTATTTTTAGTACTCTTTTGATGGTTGAGCATATTCTAAAAACTGATTTAACCTAATTAATGTTGCTAACATTACAGCGCCAATATATATTAATTCCTTTATTTATTGGACTTACTCTCTTTTTTCTTTCGATTTCTTGTGTTTACTGGTATACTGGACTTTACTCTTCTTCTCTGATTTTCGCTCCTGCTATGTACAGTTAAATACTGTATCAATGTGTTTCATGTTTCCGCAACTGGTTTCAGGTTAATTCAAAATACCGTTTCAACCCAGGTATTATCGTACTTCTAAAAATGGATAATTGGACATTATAATATGAAAAGTAAATTCTTAAAAGTACAAAATAAAAGAGCTACATTGTTATCTGTATTTTTATTTATATTCCTGTTTAGTAGATTCACTTGTTTAGCTACTGCTGTATCTACTGAAATTATAAATAAGAATGAATCTCAGATAGACAATTTTAATGATAGGGGATGGCTTGAAGAATGTATTAATTTATCTACAGATGAAAAAATCGAACTAGGAAATTATATCATAAGCTATAATTGTGATTTCCAAAAAAACGGGACCGATTTTATTGAGCTGGTTACGTTTAATCAAAAAGTCGATATTGAAGGCTCTGAAAAGCTCTACCAACTGAAATCTTTTAGTGGACCTAAAGAAATTGGGGAGCTCAAAAACAAAATTATTTTCTTAAATTCATCAATTGCCGTCAATGTCAATGATAAAGGGGCTGGTAAACTTAAACTAAAAATTTGGTCAAAAACGGATGTTTTTTCTGAAATCAACATGTCAACAACTGCTCCTGAGTTTCTGCTTATCTCTCAGGGTGAAACTGTTAATATTCCTCTAAAAATTAATAATAGTGGTTGTATAGAAGAATTAGTTCGCCTGGAAGCAAGTAAGTCTGAATTTTACACTCATAAGTTTACTTACGAAGACTATCGAATTAATAAAATAAAGTTGCATCCAAATGAAACAAAAGATGTTAATGTTGAACTAAAAATCGATAACGATTGTACTCCAGGAGAACATAATTTTACTATAAACGCTTCTGGTAGGTCATCAACTGTTTTAATTTTCCCTTTCATTGTGGAAGAAAATTCCAGTAAATCTATTGAAAAACTTGCCATACAATTATCAAAAGTCTATGTTTCAGGCAAGGCCGGATCTGAAATTGTCGTACCTGTAAGGATCTTTAATTCCGGTGATGTAGATCTGAAGGATATTGGACTTGATATAAAATCACCAGTGGATAGCTGGGAGATCTATGTTTCTAAGAAAAAAATTGATCTTATTAAATCAAAAGAATATGAAACTGTTGACCTGACAATCCGCATACCCTCTGAAACTGAAAGCGGGGACTATTTTGTGAGTATAAAAGGAGTAGCTTATAATGTAGAGACGGAAGAAACGAAATTACGAGTTAATGTAAAATCGCAATCAAATTCAGCCTGGACTGGAATAACAATTATCGTTTTAGTAGTTACAGGTTTGTTTTTCGCATATAAAAAGTATGGGAGAAGATAAACATGGAGAAAGTTCTTGAAATCCATAATATCACCAAGAAGTATGGTGATTTAACAGCAGTGGATGACGTATCGCTTGATATATATGAAGGTGACTTGGTTGGGCTTCTGGGGCATAATGGGGCAGGTAAAACAACGCTTTTTGTAATGCTTGCAGGATTGACCATGCAGACATCAGGAAATATAAAAGTTTGTGGTAAAAATATCGAAAAAAATATGATGGATTTAAAAAAGAACATAAGTTTTCTTCCTGATAACACCCTTTACTATGAAAACTTAACCGCAAAACAAAACCTCGAATACTTTTCTGAGCTTGCAGACGCCGATAAATCCAAAGTACCGGAACTTCTTGAAATTGTCGGTATGAGCAAATGGGCAGATAAGAAAGTAGGTGAGTTTTCTAAAGGAATGATACAAAGAATAGGCTTTGCACAGGCACTTGTTAAAGACCCAAAAGTAATCTTTCTAGACGAACCCACATCAGGACTGGACCCAAGAGCTCGAATAGAAATGAACCTTCTTCTTAAAAAATTAAACGAGAAGGGGATCGCTATAGTAATGTCTTCTCATGTTTTGTCAGAGATCAAAGGTATCTGCTCGAAAATTGCCATTATGAAGCAAGGGAAATTAGTAGCATATAACACACTTGAGAATCTTTGCAAACAGGAAAAGAGTAATAGTATACTTCTTGAAACAAAAGACATTGAAAGGACAGCATCAATTCTCAAGACAATAAAAAATATCTCATTTTTTCAACAGGATAATGTATTCAAAATCATATCTGAAACAGACATTCGGGAATATCTTCTCTCTATACTGAATGAAAGTCATGTACCTGTTTTAACTCTTGATTATGAGAAAGAAGATTTGTACGATATTTTTGAAAAATATTACCAGGTGGCTTAAATGAACAATAATAAAGTCGCAGTAATTGCAAAAAAGGAGTTTTTTGATAGTATAAAGAGTAAAACATTCCTGACTATATTTGGAATATTTTTATTGTTAATGTTAGTGTCTTCTGTTATGGGTATCAACAATTATAACAAGCAACTTGACCAATATCAGAAATCTCAGGTTGAAAATCAGAACCCAGATAAAAATAGCGTTTTCACTGACTTTCCCGAGCCAAAACTAACAGCGGTAGTATTTCAGGAAATGGTGACAAGTATAGGAGTAATAGGGGCAATACTGGCAATAATCCTCGGATATAATACAGTTTCAGGAGAGAAAGAAAGAGGTAACTTAAAATTAATCCTGTCTTATCCTCTGTACCGGGAAGATGTCGTTAACGGCAAATTATTTGGGAAAATTGGAGTGCTAATATTAACACTTGCTATCACATCCATACTTTCAATCGCTTGCGCGCTAGTTATGGGAGTGAACTTAACAGGATCTGACCTTACTGCTATAGCACTGTTTATGGTAATATCAACACTGTACCTCATTACTTTTTTGGGGATAAGTATCTTTTTTTCAACGATATCTAAAAGCGGGACGAGTTCCATACTTAACTCATTCATGTTTTGGATATTAAGTACAATGGTAATAACTTCTTTTTCGGGTGTGGTTGCAGATGCAATGGTTCCAACAGACGATACGGCTTTTTATGGTGGGAAAATATCTTCCACTAATTCCGTTAGTATCGTAGTTAGTGATAATGGTGAGACAAATTTAAGTGAAGATGGTGGAGAAAGCACATTTGAGAAATATCAAAAAAAATGGAAGATTCAAAATACGATAGAATCTTTAATATCGCCGACTCAAAATTATGAGCAGGTTGCCAGTGCTATTTTAGGAAATGATTTTGTAAATAGCTTGACAGAATCCGATTCCTCACATAATGAAATCGACATGTTCGAAACTATATCGGGAAAAATGAGCAACATTATTACAATGCTTGTGTGGGCAATAATTTCGCTTGTAGGAACATATATGGTCTTTATGAGACAGGATATAAGATGAGTTAAAACAAAGATGGATGGTATTGAAGGTTCTGGAACCATTCGAATTTCGCAAATTTATGATACACAATTGAAGGAGAAACGATCGTCTATAAATACACACATATCCGTGTATGCATTTTTATATAGTGATCATGTCTATAAATATATACAAATCTTGTATATATTTTTATTTTGTAATATATTATCCTGTTCTGTAAGTTCAGACTTCTTTGATAATCTAAAAAATATAAATTCTAAGCATTTGTTAAATATTATAATGCTAAACTCACCTGAGAGATGATTTCGTTATGAAAGCGTATAAAACTAATGCAGTAGCCTTTTTGCTGGTAATATGTATAGTTGCTATTGCACTTGGTTATGCGGGCAGTAAGAATATTCCAGAGGAAAAAGCTACCTTTGTTACTGTAGAAGCAAATTCTACTGGAGTTGTGATCCCACAGTATCTTATCACCAGTGAAGTGAAAAATATATTATTAGAGATTAATCGTAAATATCCTGATCGTGTTTTACTTGGTGATAAGCAGGTAACATTGATAGGTTCCAAAACAGTAGATTCTTTTAATGAGTCTATAAATAAAAATAGTATCGACTTTGATTGGAACGCAGTATATCCATTTTATGAGCTAGAAACCTCGCTTGTTACGGATGGCCCCTACCTTGTATACACTTCAACACCATCTAATTCGGTAACTATCTCTTATGATGATCTGGAAAAAATACTAAACGGTGACAATGAGACGGTTTCATATTACAGAGATTTGTTGAATAACAGTAAACATGAAAATAATAGCGCATATGGTTTTAATGCAGACGGAAATTTTTCTGCAGTCTCTGTAGTTTTAGTCAAAAAAGATAATTTGTCTGTTTCAGCCGATAAAGATAATTCGTCTCTCAAGTACAGCGAAGCGGTTATGACTGTTAGTTCATCGGGGAATTACAGTGAATAAGAAAGAACTGGCATATGCAATAATTCTTGCAGCATCATTGTTTTCCCTCTCTTTGCTCCTCTTTTCTCAAGGGACAACAAGCCTTTCTGTCTCTCTGATTGATGGGCAGCCATTTGCCGTTGCTGTCCCTACAATGTTCACGATGAACAAAGTAATTATCATGATCGGTCTGGCTTCTATAGGAACTTATAGTCTAACTATGCTCACTACCAGCATAGGAATGGTTCAAAATATAACAACTCCGGCAATTGTAGAATCAGCAATTGAAAATCAGCTTCCACTCTATCATGAAGAAGATTGCCCAGGTAAAGTAGGCGGTAACGATACCGTTCAAGAAGAAATTGAAACTCCTGGAGAACTCGAACTTGACTTTGAAAAAGCAATATCATTGCAATATAAAGCTGACAAACCTCCGTTTTATGAAGCTGAACAATTCTCATTTAATAAAGCTGAACACAAAAGGAAAATCGCATCTGACCTGCTAGAGGGAGATGAAAGAAAAATATATCTAATAGTTTACGAAAAAAAACAGATACTACAAAGTGAACTTGTACTTGAATCCGGTCTTTCAAAAGTAAAGGTAAGCAGGTTATTGCAAAAACTGGAAAACAAATCACTTCTGATAAGAAAACCTTATGGTAATACCAATAAAGTAATAATTATGGAATAAATTTAACAATAATGAAGTTTGCAGGTTTTACCTTGAACTATTGGTAAGAAAAAAGGACGTTCTCACGTTTATAAAAATTCCGGTTATTATGGAAAGTTCTCAAAAGGGCAATACTTCTTGAGCTTTAATTTAATCCGCTGTTAATTCGGTCGTTGTTTTTACTTAGTATTAAAAGTTAGATTATAGTCCTGAGCGGATTCGAACCGCTGTCCCGGGCTCCAAAGGCCCGAAGGATTGACCACTACCCTACAGGACTGCATGTTAAAGCTTTTACTTATAGATTAATTCTTGTACTTAATTATTGTGCCAGACCAGGACTATTTTATGTTAATTTTCCAGAAATATTCTTTTTTTCTTTACTTCACTTTTTAGTAGTTTCTTGTTAAGACTATTTATGCCTTTACATTTCTCGATAAAGTTCGTTTTTAGCTTTAAAATATTTCCCATGGGACTATTTTTCATTAACAGGTAATTTTTTAGATAATTAATTTAAAATAATTTATTTCATTATTATATTGTGGAGCTGGAAGAGAAAGGGTATGGTTGAATAGCGAAGTAGCGGATTGTGACAGAATTGCTCGGAAGCTGACGGTTCTTGCTTCAGGATAATGTTAGATGGGCATACTTCTGAAGCAGCTGTATTGGGGGATGCAGCAGAAGGGCCGAATTGCTTTCGAGCTTCTTACTTAGCTGAGGTGTATTTTTAAAAATATTTCTAGTTTTTGATTATTGAAGAAAAACAATGATTTCAAATTTGACCGAAATTGCTATTTTATTTAAAGAGTGCTATTTTTATTTGCAGAACATTGTTACTTTATTGACAGAAAACAACTATCTTTATAATTTTTAGATTATTATGTAAATCTATTAGGTCTATTAGAAGTGCATGGTAAATTTAACGGTTTTTCAATAGAAATTAACTGGCGCTGCTAAAAATTGGATATATAAAGTTAGAATACAGACAAAACTTATTCCTTGTAATGTAGAATACGTTTTTCATTTAAAATATTACTTATTTTTCACTTATTTTTCACTTATTTTTAAACTAATTATCACTTTTTTTAAACTAATTATCACTTTTTTTAAACTAATTATCACTTTTTTTTAACAATATTTATCAATTTTTTAATTATTATTTTCTCTTTATTTTCATAAAGTATCACAACTGAACTTATATTAGTAAAATAACCTGATACGATTAACACATATAATTTCTTTTAACTTTGGTAAGTATTATTTTAAAAGTCATATTCTGTTTTAGGAAGACTGATACGTAAAAGCTAGAATTGGAGAAAAAATTACTAGTAACAATTACACTTTTTGAAAAAGATAATATATATTGAATTCGTATAGCATTCTAGCAATGCTATAACATCTGATAGAATTGCTAATATTCAATCTGTTTAAAAAATAAGAGGGGTATAGGCTTAAATTTTACATATTGTTAATCAGAAGCGAAGATCCTATTTTGGATGTTAAGCCCCGATTAGCTCTCGAAATGTAATAAAATAGTGGGTTGATATAAGTGAAAGCTAGCGGACTCTTAAGCATTCTCACCTTTTCAGAAAAAAGGAAGGACATTTTATTTTTACTTCAGGAGAATCCAAGAACTCTTTCTGAAATTAAAGACTATTTTGATGTAAAGTCACCTGAAATCCTGCCTCGTCTTAAAGAAATGGAAAGCGCAAACTTGATTATCAGGCAGGAAGGAATGTATCGGCTGACACCTCTCGGAAAAGTTTCAGCTATACATTATAAGCCCTTACTGGATACTCTTACAGCTATAGAAGCAAACGAAATTTTCTGGAGAGATCATGACCTTGCTGCAATTCCTGATCTATTGTTAAACAGAATTCAGGAACTCAAAGAGTGTAGAGTCGTAAGAGATGAACAGGAACATATTTACGATACTCATAAGGCGTTCATGGAAAATGTACGGGCTTCTACCCACTTCGTGGGCTTTTCATCCATTTTCCTACCAAGCCATCCTACTATGTTTCTAGACTTAGCTCGCAGGAATATTCCGACTTCAATAATTCTTACACCTAATGTATTTTTTAAAATAAAAAGTGAACATGGTACTGAGATTGAAGAGTTCCTTAAGTTCAAGCATACAGGTCTCTACGTATATGACAATGCAAAAGTAGCCTTTGTGGTAACAGACCGTTTCCTCTCCCTTTCGTTATTTTTCAAAAACGGAACCTTTGATCCTCGAAACGACCTGATAGGTTTTGACTCGTCTTCAATCAAATGGGGAGAGGAGCTTTTTAAGTATTATAAAGAAAACTCAATTGAAATAAAGAATTTATAAATTTTTTGAAGGCTTCTGGAAAGAAACCTTAAAACTATAGGAAATAGGAATTGTAGAGTTTGGTTTTTTCCAGATATATTTCTGGATAACTGTATGCCTTATTCTGAATATTTTACTTGTTCTATTGTTTTTGCATTTTTTATACTTTTTCCTTTATTTTATATGTTTTACAATTATTCTGTTGTTTTTGTACTTTTTTGTACTTCTTCCATTGTTTTTGACTTTTTTATAATTATTTACTGTTTTTGCATACTCCCATAAACTTTACTTGATATGAAAGGACTTTTAAGTCCTTTCATTTGTTTGAGCCTGAATTCGAAGAATTTCATTTTTTTTAGGTATTTTTATACCAGGAAGGTACTTACAATCGTTCTTAGTCCGACAATTGAGGTTGATTCCCCATCCACAAGAATTGTTCTCTCTAACTTGTGAAAAGTGGTTTCCATATCATCAGTTTTTGTATAATTTTTAATGCATATCAGCCCACATATAAAGCTATAGAGGACAATAAGAGGTTCGAAAGCAATAATTCCGTTAATTAAGGCAATACCGAGAATCAGGTGAGAGAGCAGGTGTAATCCGAGAAGGAAATTACGGGTATTTTGTTCTCCAAGGCTTACTGGAAGGGTCTTGAGACCCGCGAGAGTATCTCCTTTGACATCTTTGAAATCATATATTGTGGAATTGATAAAGAGCTTAACTCCAAAGAAAGTGAAAACTAAAACAATGGGGAGCACGCTCCTACAGGTGCTGCCAGCAAGCCCTGAAATAAAAGCTCCCCAGGTGAGACCTACAATAATGTTTTTGACTCCAAGTCCACCTTTGAGTTTTAAAGCAAATTTTCCTATTTTGATGCCTTTACTATAAAGGAGGCCGGTTACAAGTGGTAAGAATGCGAGTGCAATCACTCCTTCTTTTGCCAGTACGTAACTTCCTATCACGAAGGTAATCATAGAGGCTGCAAACCCTATTTCTTTTCTTGATCCACTCAACTCTTTTCGGTTTACAATATCTTCTTCGGAGCCAAGAGCTCTATCGAGTGTATATACGCTGTAAATTATGAGTCCTCCTGCAACGCAGGTGGATATACTCGAATGAACTTGAAGCAGGAGGAAAGCAATATGAATTCGTAGTGCGCCTGAAAACGCAACTAAAATGGAACTTTTTAAAAGTTCAAGTGTCGCGTTCTTTTCCCCAATTTCTGGGTCATTCTTTCGTCTGTACCTGAGAAAACGTTCAAAACTTCCGAAAAATACATTGGAGCTCATAAAAATAATATTGGTAAACTCTTAAATATTATTTATTCAGTGTAATATTTTACAATGTTTCTAAGATATGAGGATTAATATTAGGTTTATAGAAATGAACAAACACTAGCTGAGTAAACTAACGCTTATTTTAGAAGGAAATCATGTTCTTGCTATCCTCAAAAAAGTTGATATATATCCTCAATGATCTCAAAATAATCATATTTTTTAAAATTAATATTCCTCTCTTTCGTTGTTTTTGGAGCAAAAGAAATCAATATTATTTGTACAGTTGTTCGGCCAACATGAAAATCATTGAGCTTTACTGTGGTTTCAACAATAACTGTTTTTAAGCTTACTGATACTGTTTTTCAGAGTTTAACTGAGTGTAAACTACTCGCTTAAAACAGCGAAGAGCCAAATTCAAATAAATCTGCTGGACGGCACTAATGGAAATTCTGGAAAAACGGTTCAAAAAGAGAATATAAGCTTTCCCGGAAGGCTCTGATATGTATAAAAGATCAAAAATTAAAAATAGAGGGCAATAAAGCCCAATAAAAAAAATTACAATTGTTATAAAGGAACTACTTTCTTTCCATATGCCTCGTTCAATACTTGACCAAGAGCTGTGTATATTGCAGAGAGTCCTGTAAGGATTCCTTCATAGCCAGCTATCTTCAGGATTCCGGCGTTTCCCAGATAATTTCCTGCTGCAAGCAAGAAAAACAGGATTGTGAGAGTCAAGAACACAACGGAGAGAGCCCTTGAGCCTTTGAGCGTACCTATGAACATGAAAAGGGTGAAAACTCCCCACATGAATAGGTATGCAGCAAATGAGAGTGAATCTGCGGCCAGCCCTGCATAATCTGGAGACTTAGGAATAAGGACAATACCCACTAAAGAGAGCCAGAAAAGCCCGTAGGAAGTAAAAGCTGTGGCCCCAAAAGTATTTCCTTTCTTCCATTCCTGGATTCCGGCAATTACCTGAGCTAACCCACCGTAAAAGATACCCATCGAAAGAATCATTGCGTTCATCGGATAGAAACCTGCATTGTGTATGTTCAAAAGCACAGTTGTCATTCCGAAACCCATCAAACCCAGAGGAGCAGGATTTGCGGATAAATCCGTTATTTTTATGTCACGAATGTTCATAACATCTTTAATATTTTGACTCATAAAATTAAATCCTCCTTCCCGTTACCGGAAGTTTAGCCTGAATTTCCAATAAAAATCACATTAAGATAATCAATTGTTTTTAAGGTCCATTTTTCACGTTTCGGAAATATGTAATTGTTAATACTTATAATTAGGGACAGTATTTATATTTTTAATATAATATAAATAAATAGTATAAAAAACCACAAAAGCTGTTAAGAATTTTCATAATAAGCTATTTATTAACGGGTGTTGAATTTGCTTCATATGACTCAGGTAAAAAAACCTCTTATGCTCATTATTCTTGATGGTTGGGGCTATAGGGAAGCAATAGAAGGAAACGCTGTCCTGGCAGCCAAAACTCCAAATCTTGACCACTTGATGGAAGAATATCCCTGGTGTTTCTTAGAAGCCTCAGGGGAAGCTGTAGGCCTTCCGGAAGGCCAGATGGGAAACTCCGAAGTCGGGCACCTGAATATAGGAGCAGGGCGAATTGTTTACCAGGACTTAACCCGAATAAACCTCTCCATAAGGAAAGGTGACTTCTTCAAGAATCCGGCTTTTTTGGGTGCAATTTCAAATGCCAAAGCCAACGATTCAAGCCTTCATCTCATGGGGCTTGTCTCCTACGGAGGCGTTCACAGTTATATGACCCATATTTATGCCCTTATCAAACTAGCACAGCAGGAAGGGTTGAAAAAAGTATATATACATGCTTTTCTGGACGGCAGAGACGTGCCTCCTAAAGCCGCCCTCAAAGACATAAAGGAGCTTGATGCTTTTTGTAAGGAGAACGGAAGTGCTAAAATTGCCACCATATCAGGGCGCTATTACGCAATGGACAGAGACAAGCGTTGGGATAGGACAAAACTTGCCTATGATGCACTTACTATGGGAGTTGCGCCTTACAAAGCTCCTGATGCAGAAACTGCAGTTTCTGAAGCTTATGAAAGAGGAGAAACTGATGAGTTTGTAAAACCGACTGTGATCACAGATTTAGAAGGAAAGCCTGAGGCAGTCATAAAGGATAATGATTCTATAATCTTCTTCAATTTCAGGCCTGACAGAGCACGGCAGCTTACCTGGGCTTTTGTAAATAAAGACTTTGATAGCTTTCCCAGAGAGAAATACCCGAAAGTTTACTATGTTTGTATGGCCCAGTACGATGAAACCCTGGATTTACCTATAGCTTTCCCACCAGAAGAGCTGAAAAACGTGCTTGGTGAAGTCCTGAGCAAGCAGGGACTGGTCCAACTTCGGACTGCTGAAACCGAAAAGTATGCCCATGTGACCTTTTTCTTGAACGGAGGACAGGAAAAATGCTATGAAGGAGAGGACCGTTGCCTTATTCCCTCTCCAAAAGTTGCTACTTATGACCTTAAACCCGAAATGAGTGCGTATGAGGTTACGGATGAAGTTATAGAAAGGATTCGGTCAGGAAAATATGACGTCATTATCCTTAATTTCGCAAACATGGATATGGTAGGGCACACTGGAATTTTTGAGGCAGCAGTAAAGGCAGTAGAAGTCGTTGATAACTGCGTGGGCAGAATTGAAGCAGTTCTGGAAGAAGTTGGAGGCGCAGCAATTATAACTGCAGATCACGGAAATGCCGAACAGATGGAAAATCCGAAAACGGGAGAGCCACATACAGCACATACTTCAAATCCGGTAAAGTGTATTTACTTCGGAAATAACGAAGTTAAAGCACTTAAAAACGGAAAATTATGCGATCTTGCACCAACCCTTCTGGAAATTCTCAAAGTCCGGAAGCCTGAAGAAATGACAGGGGAATCTCTTATTATAAATTAATAATTCGAAAAGGAAAAAACAAACTGAAAACTATTAAAGAAAAGGAAAATAATCTGAAATTATTAAAGAATGAGAAAAGAATGAGAAAAAGCAATTTGAAATTTCAGAAAACCTCATTTTTCTTTCTTAGTTTTCCTTTCTTAGTTTTTCTTTCTTAGTTTTCCTTTCTTAGTTTTCCTTTCTTAGTTTTCCTTTCTTAGTTTTTCTTTCTTAGTTTTCCTTTCTTAGTTTTTCTTTCTTAGTTTTCCTTTCTTAGTTTTCCTTTCTTAGTTTTCCTCTCCTAATTTTCCTTTTTCCAATTTTCCCTTCTGTTCCTGCTCTCCTTATACCTCACTTATTTTGTTATTTTATTGTGTCTACAGAATTAAAGGCTAGATAAAAGATAATTTTAAAAAGATTAAATATCAGCAGCTACAATAAAAGGAGCACAGGACTTAGGAAGTCATGAAGCTTTAAGTGTAATTTTGGAGTTTAACAGGAATGATCAAAATAACCACTCCTTGCCGAATTCATATGACGCTTATTGATATGAATGCGGAGATCGGAAGAGTCGATGGAGGAGCAGGACTAACCCTTTCCTCTCCCAATATAAAAATTACGGCTGAAGAAGCCGATGGAGTCAGTATAGAAGGTCTGCAGAGTTTTGCCGATCGAATGAAAAGAGCTGCAGAGTCCCTGCTTCCTGAAGGGAAGGGGATCAGGATCAATGTACAGGAAGTGTACCCTGCCCACGTAGGCTTCGGATCAGGAACTCAGTCTTCCCTGGCCGCAGCAGCAGCTGTTAATGAACTGTATGGACTTGGAAAAAGCGTTAGAGAACTTGCACTTTCAGTAAAAAGAGGAGGAACTTCTGGTATAGGTGTAGCTGCTTTTGAGAAAGGCGGGTTTATAATTGACGGAGGACACCGGTTCAAAGATAAAGGTGGTTTTATGCCGTCGGCTGCCAGCAAAGTACCACCAGGGCCAGTGATCTTCAGAGAGGATTTTCCTCAATGGGATATGGTGGTAGCAATTCCCAATGACAAAGGAATGCATGACCAGGAAGAAGTGGAAACCTTCAAAAAGTTCTGTCCTCTTCCTGTAGAAGAAGTTAGGGAAATTTCTCATGTCGTGCTCATGCAGATGATGCCTGCTGTGCTAGAAGAAGACATAGAAAGTTTTGGGGCCGCAGTAAATCATGTACAAACTGTCGGTTTTAATAAAAGAGAGAGCCTTATCTGGCCTCAATTCGTTAAAAATATTGCTTCTCACATGCGCAGCCGGAGCTATGGAGCCGGGGTAAGTTCCTTTGGTCCTGTAGTATATTCTTTTGTAGACAATAAATCAGAAGGCAGGCAGCTTCAGTCTGAAGTCCAAAAAATGCTTGACAGCTCCGTTGGTGGGACTGTCATCCTTACTAGGGCAAGAAACCAGGGTGCAGAAATATCCCGAATTTAATAGTCTCACATTCATTGAGAGTAAAAAGGAAAAACTTTGTGCTTACGCTCGGGCAGCCCGAAAAAGATTTTCCGACTGACCCGAGTGTCAAGGCCAGTTTATTTTTTCCCCATTTTTGCCGAATTATTTTCCCCATCTTTTGTATAAAATTTACTCAATTTTTCATGAATTTGTTATAATCATGAATTTGTTATAATCATGAATTTGTTATAATCATGAATTTGTTACAAATTACTGATACATCACTTTATACTTCATCAAGTCCATTAGTTTCTTTTCAAGCACTTCTTCTCGATTTTCTGTTTTCAATCTTTCAATAAGGTTTCCTGTATTGGTAAAGTAAACCGAAATACTCATTTTTACTGCTTCAATTCAAGAGCGATTGCAAGGTGAGACTTTCCAACTCCAGGAGGAACAAGCAAAACAGCATTCTCTGAATTATGAACAAATCTCATTGGCCATCGGTTAAAAAATTTTCTTGCCTGAAAGCTATCGATTTTGCATCAGAAGCCATCCTTAAATTTTGGCCTATTTTCGTGAAATCGATAGCTTGTTCCAGCTTACTACTTATTAAACTATTTAATGGCTGTTGAGGAAATTGATGTGATTTATCACGATTCCTCACTTACCGAAGCGCATGAAGAAATGGCAGAACACTTGTATAATCTATATTTTATTCTAAAGTATCAATAGTAAGCTATATCATCTTATCACTTATTCTTAATTGAATTAATTGGCTTTATCCACGGAACCCCGTCATCGTCAATACTAATCCGAGCGTTTATCCCATAGACAGATTCTATAGTTTTTTGCGTTAAGACCGAAGATGGAGAACCTGATGCATAAATTTCTCCCTTGTTCATAACGACTATATTGTCGGCAAATCTGGCTGCTAGATTAAGATCGTGCAAAGCAATTATAGTAGTCATACCCTTTTCTAGTGTTATTTTTTGTATTAATTCAAAAAGCTCTAATTGATATTTCAGGTCTAAGCCATTAGTTGGCTCATCCATTAAAAGGAGTTTTGGGTCTCTAATTAAGGATTGAGCAATGAATACCATTTGCTTTTGTCCACCACTTAATTCATTAATACCTCTTAGAGCTAAATCTTCAATTCCCAGGTATTTCAATACATTCGAAACTACTTCCAGATCAGTCTCGTTTACCTTCCAGAATAAAGAATTTGCCATTCCCAGAAGAAGAATTTCAAACACAGTTAAAGAACTGGTTATTTTTGACTCTTGAGGAAGGTAGCTTCTTAAACGTATCAGGTCTTTTTTTTCAAAACTCTTCACATCTTTTCCATCAAACATTATCGTTCCTTTAGGGTCCAATACTCCAGCTATACACTTCAAGAGAGTTGACTTGCCTGCAGCATTTGGCCCTATCAGTACTGTAATCCTTGATTCAATCTTGAAATTCATTTCATTAAAAATAAGAGATGAATTGTAACCGAATGAAAAATTATCAATTTCTAATTTCAAAAAGACTCGCTCCTTTTCATTAAAAGTAACGATAAAAAGAAAGGAACACCTATCATGGAAGTGGCAATTCCTATAGGGAACACACCTTTGTGGCAAACTATCTTTCCGCCAATCGAAGCCAAAGATAGAAAAAGTGATCCCAAAAGTGCAGACAAAGGTATGAAGTATCTCTGGTCTTCACCTGTAAGAATTCGAGCT
>Ga0074193_1001091_pt1 | contig 37047 bp, 38 predicted proteins | sample EPASupsiteHSE605_FD_64523 | JGI IMG/M metagenome (GOLD analysis project Ga0074193, IMG submission 64523) | Bioremediated contaminated groundwater from EPA Superfund site, New Mexico - Sample HSE6-05 | ecosystem: Environmental > Aquatic > Deep subsurface > Groundwater > Contaminated ... | reverse complement strand
CCGATCCCCGCCGGTAGCTTCTGCGGATGCGTCACCATTGCCGCCAGAATCCTCGGGGGCGGGAACGGCTCCCCCATGTCATGGATCGTTCCCGCCCTGGTGGGGATCGGAGTTTATCTCTCTCTGGCGGTGCCCAAGGGGACCCTCCATATCTATGATCCCGTCTACAACAAGAACCAGGCCGTAGGGGGCATCCCTGCCGGGGTGGTGGCGGTTGCCGGCATCCTGAACGCAGTTGAAAGGGGGCTGGTGGATATCGTCACCACCTCGGGCGATCCGTTGAGCTATAAGAGCCAGGCAGGGGGCAAAGGTTTTCTGGGGCTCTACCAGATCACGAGCCTCCCCCTGTCCGCGGTCAACAGCAACATCGACACCTCCATGCGGAACTACATCAAGGATTGCGTCAGCTATGAGATCATGCGTCCGGGGACGACGCTGACCGTCGATGCCCTGCGGAAAACTTCCACCGACTTCACACCCCTCCTTGCCCAGGCGCAAAACCCTTCGATCTATACCGTCTACTATGATTCGACCACGCCGAATGGGCAGTCCATGACCTGCACCAATGCCTGGACGAATATTACCGCCCAGCTCACGCCGGACAACCTTAAGAACAACATTGCGGCCGTCTGCTCCGCCCTTGGCTATGACCCGACGGATGCAGCATCGCTCACTCAATGCAAGACGGTTCTGAACAACATCAATACCGGCGCCGGCCTTGGCGCAGCATCCATTGAAGATTTCGTGAAGCAGGCTTACATCTCCCAGCGTCTCGACGAGATCTTCCGCAGCGGCAACTCGTCGGGTGCCACAAATTACCAGTTCCTTCTGAACGCTTCAGGCTCGATGAAGGCCGCCAACGAATGGCTGCCAGTTTTGAGGGCGGTCCTTACGGCGGTGGCGGTCGGCCTGATCCCGTTTCTCGCGCTTTTTATCCCGACTCCCATCATCGGCAAGGCGGTCGGGGCCATCCTCGGGTTCTTCGTCTGGTTGACCGCTTGGGGCGTTGTCGATGCGATCATCCACCAATTTGCCATCGACTATGCGAACAGCACCTACCAACTCGTGCGCCAGAATAACCTGGGGATGGACGCCTTCTACTTTTTCCCCGACCAGACCACGAAAATACTGGGGATGTTTGGGACCCTGCGGATGAGCGGCATGATGTTGGCAACGGTCCTGACAGGAATGCTGGTCAAGTTCGGCGGGCACGCCATGGCGATGATGGCCGGCTCCCTTTCGGGGCAGATCCAGTCTGCCGGCAGCCGGGCAGCTCATGAAGTGGAGGACCCTGCCGGCAGGGCTTCCTCGATCCAGCGCAATTCCTCGGCAATGCCGACCCAGGCATGGGGGAACGAGCACAGCTTCTGGGCCAGGGGGAATCAGTCCTACCTCGACATGACATCCAAGACGATGGCCTCAAATGATCTGGTTAACGGTTTCGGGGTAGGAGGAGCAGCCAGGATGATGGCCGATGGTGGCATCGGGAAGACTGTCGGCTTTGGTGGCAAAGGGGCCGCAATGCGGGAGGCGGGGCTGGGCAGGTCGTACGGCCTCAGCATTTTTGACGGGAAAGCGGGGATGGCGCAGTCCGGGGCACTCCGTGACGTCATCGACAAGAACTATGGCGGGGACCTGAACAAGCATGCACAGATGAAAGTGGCGAATGATGCCGCGCTGGGCCGGGTTTTCGGGAATGCCGACAATTATCAGGACTTCCTGGAGAAGAACCTGGACAAGAACGTCGGCCAGATCGATGGCGAAGTGAAGGCCTATGAGGGTGCCCAGGCGCTCGGCTTCCAGGGGAACTGGCGACAGTTCAACGCGTTTCGCTCCGAGATGCAGTCCCTCGGGGATTATACGAATGCCGCGGCGGTCAACCAGGTCGCGTCGAAGTACGGGCTCAGTTCCGGTCAGGCACTGCAGATGAAGGCGCAATTCCAGAATGCGAAGCAGCTTTCCGAATCCAGCGAGATGTCCGGCAAGCTGGGTGGACCGATCAATGCCGGCGCCGAAATGGGGAAGGTTGTCGCTGCGGAAAGCGCCGGAAAAGTTCAGGGGATCTATATGTCCGGAGGGTACGACCATTACCAGACTATGGCTTCCCATGACGTGTCGGGAAGGGGAGCCCGGTACGACCTGGTCAGGGGCGCGGCCGATCAGCTGGTCGGCAAGATCGCGCCTCAACTGAAAAACGATCCGGAGATGTATCAGGGCGGCAAGCTGACCGACAAGGGATTCGCGCAGATGCAGAAGGCGATGGAGGGGCAGAACATCACCTTCACGACGCCGGACGGCAGGCAGACGATGAACGTCGGGATGGACGGGAATGTGGTGAACTCTACCGAGCAAGGGGTTGTGGCTTCCGGAGACAAGGCCCGGGGCGAGGCCTTGAAGCAGGAACTGAAGGCTGGCGGCTTTGGCAAGAATGCCGTCGCGGAAGTCGACAGGATGATGAAGAGCGGCAAGGGCTTCTCGTATGAGTTCGCCAAGGACAGGAACGGAAAGGTCGAGTCGTTTTCGATCAACCGCGGCGGTGATGTCAGCAGAAAGGATATGGCAAGCTTCCGCACCGGCAGGGACGCGGAAAGCATCGACAGAAATGTGAGAACCGTCGATAAGGGACTGAGGGAAACTGTAGGCAGTTTTATCAAGACTGGATATGAGCACCAGGATTTCAATCTCTCGCGGAAGTCCGGTGCCTATAATGTTTCGGTGGGCGGGAAGCAGATGAAGGTTAACGGCGACTGGTATTACAGCCGCAATGAGAAGACCGGGAAAATGGAACTCGTCGGAGGGTCGTTCTCAAATGGTATCGACGGCAATGTGCTGATGTATGCCAAGGACAAGGATGGCAACCTGCATTACTCTCAGGTGCAGGGAAAGATGGACAAGGGCGGGAATCTTGTTGCAGGAAGTCGATCCGAAATCACGGAAGACCAGTTTGTTCAGATGTCACAACATGGGGCAGCGGTTGTCAGCACAAGATCGGGTGGAGGCGTTACCGGGAGTATCCGCGCCGAGGGTGGGGTGAAGGCGGACTATTCGAGCTCGCAGGTGACCGGGACACGGGTGGAGTCACGGCAGAATCTGGCCGGCAGTGCTGCAACCAGAGACTTTACGGAGGGGCAGAGTACTGATGCCGGTACAGCTGCAACGATGATAGCGATTGGCAGGGATGGGATTCATGAGACAGCGGGGATCGTTGGTGACGTTGCGACTGTTGCAAGGCCCCTAAGCTCTTCGATGGAACGAAGCGCCCAAGCGAGGGAAACCGCTGAGCGGGCAACTCTACGGGCAGAAAGGGCTGCTGAGGATCGTGTCCAGCAGAACCTGCAGAGGACGGGAAAGATTCTTCAGAACCAGAGCAGGACTTCGCATCTCCCAAAAGGTGGCGGCCCGCAGCCACTTAAAGGTCCCAGGAGGTAGGGTGTGATTGAAAAAATTCTTTTCGTCTCGGATGGAATCATTGCCGTCATGGAAAATGGTGATGAGCTGCCAGAGGACTCACGGGATGATGTGGCTATTGCCGTCACCGAATTTGGTGCCGAGCTTTGTATTGCTGGTATGAAGCTTTATCTGCCAGTGACTGTCCTTGAGCACCTTGAACAAGCAGATGGTACAAATATATACTTCTACGAATCCGATGCCTATTCGCTTGTTGCCCCTTATCGTGGCAGCATCGTTCTCAACCGCGACGAGATATTGAAAGTAAAAGGGGCATGGGAATACTCCCAAGCCTCTTAGCAATAAGAGCAAGGGTTTTCAAAAATGCCGTCTGAAGAATCCCCAGTACCAGTTCCACCAACTCCCTCCGAACAGCATGTGTCTCGGATAGAAATCTGTGCTGGTGTAACCGTACTTCTGGAGTGCTGGAAATTTTCTGCCTTGCAGGTACCCATGGAAAAGCCGTAAATGCACCCTATTCATAAGGAACCATGGGAGCGTAATTACGGCAATGCCGTTCATCCAATACCAGAAAGACTTGATGAAGAAAATTCCAACAATGCACCCAGCAAGAAAGCAGGGGAGAACGGTCCCAAAAATCGAAATAACAACGGCTAAAAATTTTCTGGTCATGTCCCGACACCCTCCTTTCCATGACTTTATGGTCTCTGTAAAACTTTATCTATATTTTGCGCACGCTCAGTTTTTTGTCAACGAAAAATTCACTGAAAAATGAGTTTTAATGCAATTATTTCATATAGTTTGGTCACTCTGTCTTGGTAGGACAGAGTGGGGCATTTTGTTGCAGATATTTTCCCAATTGATCGGATAAACCGTATGCGAGGTGAGGGCTACAAGTGAGGAATGCGGAGCATGGTCATAGATGCGGTGGCAGTATCATAAATTGACATCGGGCGCCGCTATCTACGCGGTGACAGGCGGTTACTTTCTTCTTGCATGGCGATGATCGGCTCAATCCTGCCGGATCTGCTGGAAATGGGGATTGTCCGGCATCGGACCGTCACGCACTGGCCGCCGCCATGGATCGTTCTTGCCCTCGCGTCCTACGAAACATGCCGGCATTCCCCAAACGTCTGGATGTATTTCTTTTCCTTTATCTGCATCGGAGCGCTTCTCCATCTGGGTGAGGACTATCTGAGCGTTTCGGGAATTCCCTTCCGGTCGCCGGGCAGTCCCCGGAGGAGAGCCGGACTATATGTCACCGGAACAATGAGGGAAGCTTTTCTGGTTATGTTTGTTACGGGATTTTTCCTCCTGATCGCATGGGGTCGAGGGTTCTTTCGCACCGGTCATGCAATAGAGGAGATTGTGAAGGTGAAGTCTTTGACAGCTTTATTATGGAGGTAACTGGAGTGCGAATGATCGACAAGAATGCCCTGAATATTGCCTTGGAAAACAATTCATTGATCCTGGTTCAGAAGTGCCTTTATGCCCGAAATCTCCATCTCTACCGGCATTCAGTGCTGACCGCCGAGATAGCATGGGACATAGTAGTTGGCACCAATTATGACTTCGGTTTTTCCTCTTCTCAGGCGTACATGGCGGGGATGCTCCACGACGTCGGCAAGCTCTTTGTCCAGGACAGGATACTCGATAAACGACATCCGTTGACTGAAAGGGAATGGGAGATCATGGAGAAACACCCGGCCTGGGGCCATGATTATGTTCGGGGAACGATATTCGAACCTTTTGGAGAAGTGATCCTTCATCATCACAAGCTTCCTGACGGTTCCGGATATCCGAAGGGCCTGGCGTCTGAAGTTTTGGATAACCGGGTCCGCCTCATTGCCGCTGCTGACAAGATTGCCGCTTTCCTCGAGGACCGCCCGTATCGCAGGCGTGTCTCGAACCAGGATCTCATTTATCAGGAGGTAAGAGTGGTTGCTGAGCTTTATTTCGAGGAAGAGAAAACGGAAGCCATTATTGCCACCATCATGGGAGTCTTAGCCATGGAGCGCTGGACATCCACCGGCAAGGAACAATTCTCCGGGACGGGCGGGGGGCGTCCATGAAGGTCACCGAAAGGACATTGGTCGATATCTGCCGCAGGGTCAACAATGTGCAGTTGAAACACTGGGATTCCGGGCTGAAAGTTGAACGTTGTACCGAGGAATACGTCGTGCTTCGTCTTTTCCGTAAACCGCAGCAGGGGAGACCAGGCAGCCTTGATCTTTTCCGCGGATCTCCGCGGGAGGTGAAGGCTTTCATCGACGGCTTTGCCAACGCGGCTGTGCTTGCTAATAACGGTGCCGCCGGCGAACCCAAGGCTTGATTTTACATCCTTCGGAACAATCCCCCGGGAAGCTTTTCGATATCGAAGGCTTCTTTGTCCCAAATCTTGTTCCCGGCCTTCTTCGGATTCTCCCGGAAATGCTGATTTCTTTCCTCGAAATATCCCGATATCGCTCCCTCCATTTTCCGTTTGGACGGGTAATCGCTGTTTTTTATCGCCACCTTTTTCATCCCACTGAAAACTGCCTCGATGACGTTCAAGAACTGCGCCCTGGAAGGCAACGGCACTATTTCGATGCGGGGGCCTCTTCCCGCCTCCGCATCCTTGTTCAACTGCTCAACCTTCGTCATAAGACTTTGCGAGCCGTGAGACGATATTGCATCCCAGGTCATAATGAGCTTCGAATGGTTTGCATATATCTGACAAAGGTCATCGATCAAGGCAATTATGGAATCAGTTCCCTTGCTGTCGATGAAGCGCCAAGTTACCTGGTTTGTGACAGCCTCAAGGGCCGCGATGAATTGCACCTTTCCTTTTGACCTCTGACGTTCCGGGATGGTTCGGGTTGAGCCTTCGGCGGTCAATGCCACCCCTCCATACTTCTTCACCCTGTAAGGCCCGCATTCATCAATAAAAAAGAAAGCCTCGTTCTCCTTCAGCCCCCTGAGCGCTTCCAGAACCTTGGCGATCTTCACCTTGTACTCAGGGTCCGGGCTGGTCAGCACTTTCCGCGCATGTCTCCAGGTGTAACCGCTTTGCTTTACGGCCCTCTCCACGGTCTTGTTAGAGATTACCTCTCCATACTTTTCAGAATAGACGCGGGCAATGGATTCGTAATTCCACGATGCCCTGTTTATCTGGTATGAATTGGGCGGTGTGTGCAGAATTTCGATAATCCGGTTTTTTCTTTCCTCCAGACGTTTGTTCCTTTCTGGATGGCTGTATCTTACCTTGATGAACCCAAGCCTCTCCTCCTTGAACCTTCTGACCCACTCATAGATGGTCCCAGGGTGTCGGCCGGTTGCTTTGACAACTTCCGCGAACGGGGCCATTTCGTTCATCATCAACAGCGCAGTAGCCTTGGCGCTATGATTTTTGTGGAGGCCCGCCTTGTACCGCTTCAGCTCCCTGATTTCCTCATCCGCCAGCGGACTGGGGAGGCACAGGGGCTTCTTGCGGCTGAAGATTATCTGGACGGCGTTGAGTTGCCTCAAGGAGGCGTTCTTGATGTCCGGCGGAATTGCTTCGTTGCCCTCGATAAATGTCCTGATCTGTTCGAGACAGTCAAGGGGGTGATACAGATCAATGTCCAGACTCGTCCGAATTGTTACTTTCTTTGGCTGGCCTTTGGTGCATGACAGGCCATTGGCTTTCAGCATTCTCCCAAGGGTTTTCTGTGACGGCGGTATAATTCCGTGTTGCCCGCAAACGGGGAGCAGTTTCCGGTATGTGGCCGCCACTGTTTCCCCCGGTTCGATGACCTGGACGACCAAGGGGAGAATGGAAGTGTAAGGGCTGCAGCCTTTCCTGTTGCCATAGTTTGGGAGAAGGGCTCTTATTCCCCTGAATTCGTAGCTCTGAAGCCACGACTTGAAGGCCGTAGTGGAAATGTTGTGGAGGTCGCAGTACGCTTGCAATGATTTGTTTTGCCTGAATGTTTCCCCAAGTCGCCGGCGTTCCCCTCTTTCAAAGTGAACCGTGTAGTCCTTGATCAGAAGAAAACGGGTTTCGGCCGCTTTTCGCTTGTATCCGGGCTCATCCTTGATCCGATCGAGGATCTTTCCATACTTCTCGGGAAGTACCATGGCAACGCCTCATGCTGGACAGAACTTGCCTATTTCTCCAAGGTCTCCAAAACTCGAAGTATTGATGAAACAGGTTCTGAAAGATGTTTTCTCAGTATTCGATGTTTTTTTGTCTGTCCATCGATCCATTCACCCCTGATCCAATAGGCTTCGTCAGTTTCCCAGTTTATTGCACCTCTCTTTAGTTTGTATCCTACCAAGGTTTCAAAGTATGCGTTTAGCAAGTACGCCATTACCAGATGAAATTTGTAAATCGACCCTGATTTGTCAACTGGTCGCTTAAGAGTGACCAAAATGTAGCCGTTCGGGTTGAACATCCGCCACAATGGACCGGCTATTGATCCTGCATTTTCAACGGTTTTCTTAGTCTGTTCATTCGTTATTTTCGTTGATGTAATGTGAGCAGATGAATCAGGAAGAATTAACGCATTTTTCAGCTTTATCAACAGTGAGGTAAGTTTCTCAAAATGTTCATCTTTCACAAAAACAATAAACTGATGGTGATCATCTCTGATTAGATTGTAGGGGAAATTAGCGTACACTGGATACAGTACGTCATGAAGATAAATGAAGTTCCTTCGCCTGCCGTCCGGGGATGAAGTGGTAGTTTCTACCAAAGCTGCATATGCCCACGCTTCGTCAATTTCCTCCTCTTTCAGCTCTTCAACATCGATCGTCATCAAAGGAAATCCAAGGCACTTGCAGAACAGACATTTTGACATATCGAGCTTATTGGTAAATTCAATTTCGATGCCGCCAAGTATAATCGGCTCATTCACCACCTTATTGCCTAAGAGAGCTATATCCAATTGATATTCAGTGCCAAAGGGAGTTCGAAGTGGAAACTCCGTTTTCACATCAACTACGTCTGCCAGCAGGTTGCCACTGAAGCTAAAGTCAGATGCCCTTGGATCATTGAAGCCCCATGGCAATTCTTTCCCTCGCAGCAACCATTGACGGAGCAGATCAGCGACCGCAAGTTTTGCCTTCTTATGTTTCGGACTTTCTCTTTTGTGATAAATCCGATCCTCAAATTCTTGTTTAATGTCTGGAAGATGTGATTTGCCGGAATAGCCCTTAGGATATTTGCAAAAATGCTGACTTCTTAGCTTCCTTTTGCCCTCGAATACTGCCTTGCGCCAATACACAAGTTTATTGCCATCGCCAACAAAAGGCCCCAGTTTCAGAGCCTGTTCTCGACTCTTTATCTCAGACGCAAATATTTCCTCAGTGAGAATTCCTTGCCAACTATAAACGAATAATGCTTTGTCCATGTCCGATTCCTGGCGTGTCAATCATACTCGGTTGCGAAATTCTTCCCAGCAACTCTCAACTTTTTCCCAAATAATGTCTGCCTCTGCGGCGGAGTCAACGGTGATCAGCCTGTCGTAGAGTGCCACTAGGCGCCGTTTCCATGGCAGGTGCACCGGCCTACAGATTGCCAGGCTCTCGATTTTCGGGTCATCCGGTCGGAACGCGCAAAGCGTTAACTCAAAATTCTTGCGCGCCTCAGTCAGGGAAAGATCGGCATTCGGCCCGCCAAGCTCCTCATCCGCGTTGTAATCGTCCTGCCCATCGTCCTCCCAACAACAGAGTGAACACCATTCAAAAGATCTCTCTCCTGTCATGAGCGGGTACCCGCAGCAGGGACATGGCTTCAGCCCTTTCAGGTATTCACTATGGGCCTCAAACCAGGTCCGACGCATGAAGAAGGGCGTCCAGAATGGCTTCAGGCTGCGCTCCGAACTCCCCCCAACGTAGATGGTCTCAGCTGGCGACGATAGTTTCGAAGCATGACAACCTGACCATGACTGGTCTGCCATAGCGAAACGACGAATGAGCCGTGGTCTATGATGTCATCGACATAGTCACCCGGTCGAATGGACGGGGGGCAGCTTCTTTTTCTCAGCTCTCTTTCCAAACCAGATGAAGAGCGCGAATAACCCTCCAATGCCGATAAGAACCAGGATCACATTCCCAATCGTGGTGCCGAACAGGAAGGCTATCAGAAGGATAAGCAGGCCAGCCGCTATCAGCAAACCAATGCCGCTGAGAAATCCACCTATCAATGCATCAAACATAAGCCCCCCACATTTCTGGTGAAGGATAACATGATTTAGCGACAGAATAAGTCACACAATCAGCATCATTATTTCTGAGGAGAAAAAAGGGGGCCCCGTACTTGGCACCCCCCCAAATCAACAGACAATTCAGATGCTATAATAATTTCTGTATGGCCTTTTCGAACCAATCAGGAAGATACCGGCCACCATCGCGGCCGACTCTTTTTGCATATTTTGGATTATTTCTCATCCAGGCCCTCAGCCCATTGAAAGCAGGCGTCTTGTAGAATGATGTCTCGTCTTCTGAGTAGCGGCCTCGTGGTATGCCGAATTCCGCCGTCACTTTATCAAGATCTTCTTCGGTAAAGTCTTTCAAGTGGATACGGACTTGGCTGTCATCGCCGTACTTTGCGATATAATAACCAGCCGGATGCTTATCATTGCCATTTTCAAGATGAATAATGGAGCAAACTCCTATTTCAACAGAACTACCAGCCCCGGCAATGTAAGGGCCAGAACTTCCGAGGGCAGCATATAGAGGGGTGCCAGCAATTGTTTTGGAATAGAATTTATTCGATGCCGCCATATACAGCGGCTCATCATTATTCATCTTCCAGAGTGCATTCTCAAACCCCTCTATGAATCTCTTATTACCCCACTTCCCCGATAAGGAAGTAAACGCCTTAGAAATTCTTGCAAATCTTCCGAGAAAGTCATCTAACGACTTCTGGAAATAGTGATGCATTTCCTTGTCGGTAAAGATGTCTAAACCACGGTTTGCCGAGTCGCTGGCATCAAGCGTGTTAATAGAAAATATGTAGAATGTCTTTCCTTGATGCTCACATCGGATAACTTGTGGTTCAGAATCTCCTCCATATGTCTTATCACTTCGAAGAAGATTAGTTGCCAGCGTAAAGGCTTCGACCGGGAACATAAAATTTACCCGTATGTCAATCCCATCACAGGACAGCTTGATCGAAGTAGAAGATACTTCGAGACGTGGTTCACAGTAGCTTTCACCATTTTGTTGCCACTGAGGAACAATGCTAATGGGAATACTGCGTACTGGCTTGAGTCTGCCAAAGGTATCACCATCTCCTATGTCTGAAAAATTTGCATCGACTTTCAAGTTATGTTTAGCCGCGAGACTACTGATCCAAGGGAGTGCCGTAGCCTTTATGAATTCGTCAATTTCTGTGGAATCTGGATCAGAGTTATCCTGCTTGAGAATTGCACTCAAGACATTCCAGTCCCTTGCACCTTGAATCTTTGCATAGATATTTAGGCATTCTCCGAGTTTAATGTCGTTAACTCGTGGTTTAAGTAATGAGTGTAGGTGTTTTGCTTTTCTTTTGGCGTCTTCTACGAGAGGATTTTCTGTGTGATTGGAATTGGACATAGCTATACTCCTAAAAGATAGTTGCCGTCCGGTATATTCGTGTGCTCGCGTTGACGAACCGAACAGCCCTTTTTAGGAAGTACGCTGTTGTTCGTTTGAAGGGTGTACTTACGTTGCGGGTTGCAATGTGCTTTACCATGGCGATGACGCCTGCGAGCGGCGGGACTCCACATAGCCCACAGTGATTTAACTATTGGAAGATTTAAAAGTCAACAACAAACTTTCCGCCTCCGACAAGCCATACAGCTCATTTACCAACCGGTCGATCTCCTCCTCATGCTGCGGGACCGAGGGACTGTCGGGGCCGCGGCAAGGATATCCTTTACACACTTGATGATCGGGGCTTTCTGGTCATCGGTAGCCGTGGGGATGGGTAGTTGCTCCATGTACTGCGAGAAGTAGCGGACAAAACCGCCACGGATCGAAGAGGTTAGTCATCCCATTCTGTTCCACTTACCTGTAACATCAAAGCAAGCCTTTGCGGTTATTTGCGGCAAATAGCGGTTGACAATCGGTCTCTGCCAACGTATGTTAGTGGCGTTTAAGCTGGGATAATTGTATCCAGGCTTACCCGTTTCTCTTCCGGTGAACGGAACACTAAATAGCCATGAGGATCAGTTTATATGGCCGAGATGGAAGACCGCTGGTTATCAGTAGACGAGATTGGCAAGTACCTCGGTGTCAGCAGCGACACCATTTACCGCTGGATCGACAAGCATGCGATGCCCGCCCATCGCATGGGCCGTCTATGGAAGTTCAAGAAAGACGAAATCGACGAGTGGGTGAAGGCTGGCGGTGCTGCGGACAAGACGAGACAGGATCAGACTAAATGAACAACAACAAAGAAAGCGAACGCGCGGAGCTGCACAAAACCATCTGGCGCATCGCCAACGATCTACGCGGCAGTGTGGACGGCTGGGATTTCAAGACCTATGTGCTTGGCATGCTGTTTTACCGCTTCATCTCCGAGAACCTGACCAGCTATCTCAATGAACAGGAGCGCAAGGCAGGTAATCCGGACTTCGACTTCGTCCTGTTGAGCGATACCGATGCCGAATTCGGCCGCGACGAGACGGTCAAGGAAAAGGGTTTCTACATCCTGCCATCGCACCTGTTCGCCAACGTGCGGGCGCGGGCGCGACATGATGCCAACCTCAACGAAACGTTGAGTCGCGTCTTTGCCGACATCGAAGGTTCAGCCACCGGCAGTGACAGCGAGCACGACATCAAGGGACTGTTCGACGACCTTGATGTCAACTCAAGCAAACTCGGCCCCACGGTGGCCAGGCGAAACGAAAAGCTGGTGAAGCTGCTCGACGCCATCGGCGATCTGCCCCTGAGCAATGGCGGTGGCTTCTCGCACAACACCATCGACCTGTTCGGCGACGCCTACGAATACCTTATGCAGATGTACGCCTCCACCGCCGGCAAATCCGGCGGCGAGTTCTACACCCCGCAGGAGGTCTCCGAGCTGCTCGCCCGCATCACCGTGGTCGGCAAGAGCGAGGTCAACAAGGTGTACGATCCCGCCTGCGGTTCCGGATCGCTGCTGCTCATGTTCGTCAAGGTGCTAGGCCACGAAAAGGTTCGCCAGGGCTTCTTCGGCCAGGAGATCAACCTGACCACCTACAACCTGTGCCGGATCAATATGTTCCTGCACGACGTCAATTACGAGAAATTCGACATCGCCCATGGCGACACCCTCACCGACCCCGCGCATTGGGATGATGAGCCCTTTGAGGCCATCGTCTCCAATCCGCCGTACTCAATCAAATGGGCGGGCGATGCCAACCCCTTGCTCATCAACGACCCGCGCTTCGCCCCCGCTGGGGTGCTCGCCCCTAAGAGCAAGGCGGATCTCGCCTTCACCATGCACATCCTCTCCTGGCTGGCGGTAAACGGCACGGCAGCCATCGTCGAATTCCCCGGGGTGCTCTACCGCGGCGGCGCGGAGCAGAAGATCCGCCAGTACCTGATCGACAACAACTACGTCGATGCCGTTATCCAGCTGCCGCCGGATCTATTCTTCGGCACCACTATCGCCACCTGCATCATCGTGGTGAAGAAGTCCAAGCACGACAACGCCACCCTGTTCATTGACGCCAGCAGTGAATTCGTGCGCAGTGGCAACAAGAACAAGCTCACGGACGCCCACCAGCAAAAAATCCTCGATGCCTTCATTGCGCGCAAAGACATTGACCATTTCGCACGGCTGGTGAATAACGGAGACATTGCAGAGAATGGCTACAACATCGCCGTCTCGTCCTATGTCGAGCAGCGGGACACCAGTGAAGCGGTGGACATCAAGGCGCTCAATGCCGAGATTACCCGCATCGTGGCACGGCAGGCGGAGCTGAGGACACAGATCGATGCCATCGTCGCCGATTTGGAAGATGAACAGCCATGAGCCGGATTGACGATCTTATCGCGCAGTTTTGTCCGGAGGGGGTGGAGTACCACGGGCTTGGTGATGTCGGTGAATTCATCCGTGGGAACGGTCTTCAGAAAAGCGACCTGACCGTCTCAGGAGTGGGTGCTATTCACTATGGGCAAATCCATACCATCTATGGGGTTTGGACGGACGAGACCAAATCGTTTGTTACGGAAGAGAAAGCTCGCAGGCTGCGTAAAGCGCGTCCTGGTGATCTTGTAATTGCAACAACCAGCGAAGACGATGCGGCAGTGGCTAAAGCCGTCGCTTGGGTTGGCGAAAACGAGATTGCGGTCAGCGGTGACGCCTACATTTATCGGCACTCGCTTGAACCAAAATATGTCGCCTACTTTTTCCAGACAGAGCAGTTTCAGTCGAAGAAAACGCGATACATCACAGGCACCAAGTTGCGCCGTATATCTGGTGGAAGCTTGGCGAAGATCATGATCCCCGTGCCCCCGCTCGAAGTGCAGCGCGAAATCGTGAAAGTGCTGGACAAGTTTACCAAGCTGGAGGCGGACCTGGAAACGAAGCTGGCGGTGGAGCTGGAGGCGCGCCGGCGGCAATACCAGTACTACCGCGACGCGCTGTTCGTGTTCAAAAATCGGAATGTTCGCTGGGCCACCATGTCCGAAGTCGGTGAGTTCTTTCGCGGGCGTCGATTCACCAAGGACGATTATGTTCCTGATGGAACCAGATGCATTCACTATGGCGACATTTATACGCAATATGGTACTGCCACAACGGCGACGGTTTCGCATGTACGTTCGGACATGGCATCAGCACTGCGCTTCGCCAAGCCTGGAGATCTTGTAATTGCCGGAGTCGGGGAGACGGTTGAAGATGTCGGTAAGGCTGTCGCATGGCTCGGCGATGGAGAGGTGGCCATTCACGACGACTGCTTCGCATTTCGTCATTCGCTGAATCCGAAGTTCGTCTCATATTATTTTCAGACTGCGGCCTTCCACGGGGAAAAAAACAAATTTGTTGCCCGTGGGAAGCTCAAACGCCTGTCCTCCGAAAACCTGGGCAAGCTTACAATCCCAGTTCCGCAGCTCGATGAACAAGAACGCATCGTCGCTATCCTCGACAAGTTCGAAGCGCTAGTGAACTACCTCTCCAACGGCCTGCCCGCCGAGATCAAGGCCCGCCGCCAGCAGTACGAGCACCACCGCAACCGTTTGCTCAGTTTCCGGGAGGCCGCATGAGCGAAGACCTCACGCCATACCGCATCGAGCCGATTGCGCTTTCCAACGAAAGCACGGTCGTCGCCGAATTCCTTCCCGACAGGGTGAGGGAGACGGCCTACCAGTCTGAGGCCGAGCTGGAAAAAGCTTTCATCAAGCAACTGCAGTTGCAGGCCTACGAGTACCTGCCGATCACCTCGGAGGCTGATCTGACCGCCAACCTGCGCCGTCAGCTTGAGCGGCTCAATAAAATCACCTTTTCCGACGCTGAATGGGATCGCTTCTTCACCACCTGTATTGCCGGTGCCAATGACGGCATTGTTGAGAAGACCGCACGCATCCAGGAAGACCATATTCAGGTGATCAAGCGCGACGATGGCACGGTCAAAAACATCTACCTGATCGACAAACAGCATATCCACAACAACAGCCTACAGGTCATCAACCAGTACGAGGCGGAGGGTGCGCGGGCTAACCGCTACGACGTGACGGTGTTGGTCAACGGTCTGCCGATGGTGCATGTGGAATTGAAGCGCCGTGGGGTGGACATCCGCGAGGCCTTCAACCAGATCAACCGCTACCAGCGCGATAGTTTCTGGGCGGCCTCCGGCTTGTTCGAGTATGTGCAGCTGTTCATCATCAGCAACGGTACGCTGACCAAATACTACAGCAACACGGTGCGCGACGGCCATCTTGCCGAGCAACGGAACAAACGCTCGCGCCAAAAGACCTCCAATAGTTTTTCCTTCACCAGTTGGTGGGCCGATGCGAAAAACCAGCCCATCACCGAGTTGACCGGCTTCACCAAAACCTTCTTCGCCAAGCATACGCTGCTAAACATCCTGACCCGCTACTGCGTGTTCGACGTTGATCGCAAGCTGCTGGTGATGCGGCCCTATCAGATCGTGGCGGCTGAACAGATTCTGCAACGCATCGCGACCAGCACCAATCATAGGCATCTGGGTACCACCGCCGCGGGCGGTTACATCTGGCACACCACCGGCAGCGGCAAAACGCTGACCAGTTTCAAGGCGGCGCAACTGGCGCGGGGCCTGCCGGAGATCGATAAGGTGCTGTTTGTGGTAGACCGCAAGGATCTGGATTACCAGACCATGCGCGAATACGAGCGCTTTGAAAAAGGCGCGGCCAACTCCAACACTTCGACGGCGGTGCTTCAACGGCAGCTGGAAGACCCGAACGCGCGAATCATCATCACCACCATCCAGAAATTCAGCCGCTTCGTGGTAAAGAACAAAAAACACCCGGTCTATGATGCGCACGTGGTGGTGATCTTCGACGAATGCCATCGCAGCCAGTTCGGCGACATGCATGCCGAAATCACCCGGGTCTTCAAGCGCTACCACCTGTTCGGCTTCACCGGTACGCCGATCTTCGCCGACAATGCAGGGAGTCACGGCAACCCGCTGAGGCGCACCACCGAGCAGGCCTTTGGCGACAAGCTGCACACCTACACGATTGTCGATGCCATCAACGATAAGAATGTGCTGCCCTTCCGCATCGACTACATCAACACGATCAAGACATTGCCGGGCATCAAGGACAAAAAGGTGTCGGCCATCGACACGGAGCGGGCACTGCTGGCCCCGGAACGCATCACGCAGGTGGTGAGCTATATCCGTGAGCACTTCGACCAGAAAACCAAGCGCAACGCCAGCTACAGTCATGATGGCAAGCGGCTGGTCGGGTTCAACTCGCTGTTCGCCACGGCCTCCATCGACGCGGCCAAACGCTACTATGCCAAGTTCGCCGAGCAAGAAAAAGAGCTGCCGCCCGCGCGGCGTCTCAAGGTGGGCCTGATCTACAGCTTTGCCGCCAACGAGGAAGAAACCGATGGCCTGCTGAGCGAGGAGGAGTTCGAAACCGAAGGGCTGGATCAAAGCTCGCGCGATTTCCTGGATGCCGCGATCAAAGACTACAACGCCTTGTTCGGCACGAGTTTCGACACCTCGGCCGACAAGTTTCAAAACTACTACAAGAACTTGTCGCAGCGCCTGAAAAAACGCGAGCTGGATCTGGTGATTGTGGTCAACATGTTCCTGACCGGCTTCGATGCCACTACGCTCAACACCCTTTGGGCGGACAAGAACCTGCGTGCTCACGGGCTAATCCAGGCGTATTCGCGCACCAACCGCATCCTCAATTCGGTCAAGACCTACGGCAACATCGTTTCCTTCCGCGATCTCGAACAGGAAACCAACGACGCCCTGGCCCTGTTCGGCAACAAGGATGCCAAGGGCATCGTGCTGTTGAAACCCTATGCGGAGTATTACAAGGAGTACCAGAAGCGGATCGAGGAATTGGTCGAAAAGTTTCCGCTCGGCTTGGGCCTAGTCGGCGAAGCGGCGCAGAAGGCATTTATCAAGCTCTTTGGGTCGATCTTGCGGTTGAAGAACATTCTCACCGCTTTCGACGATTTTGCGGGCAATGAAATCCTGAGCGAGCGCGACTTTCAGGATTACCAGAGCTTGTATCTGAATCTGTACGCCGAATTCCGCAGCACATCAGAAGCGGAAAAGGAGTCGATCAACGACGACGTGGTGTTCGAGATCGAGCTGATCAAGCAGGTCGAAATCAACGTGGATTACATCCTAATGTTGGTCGCGAAGTACCTGAAGAAGAAAGGCTCGGGCGAAGACAAGGAGATCCGGGCCACCATCGAGCGTGCGATCAATGCCAGCCCCTCCTTACGCAACAAGAAAGACCTCATCGAGCAGTTTGTGGATTCCGTCTCCATGAAGGCCAAGGTCGATGCGGAATGGGTAGCCTTCATTACAGCCAAAAAGGCTGAGGAGCTCGACCGGATCATTGCGGATGAAGGCCTCAATACCGATGAGACGAAGGCGTTTGTTGACAACGCGTTCCGGGACGGCGCAATCCCGTCCGTCGGTACGGCGATTACGAAGATTCTTCCGCCGGTTTCAAGGTTCAACAAAAACAACGGCCATGCGGTGAAGAAGCAAACGGTGCTGGACAAGCTGGGCGCGTTCTTTGAGCGTTTCTTCGGCTTGATCTGAGGACATGACGATGATGGCGAAACTGGCACAAGCAGGTGGGGGCAGCATCATGGACGTTAAATCGGCAGCCATTCAGGTTTTGCAGCAGGTGGGAATGGCGCTGCACGCCAAGGAGATTACTGAAAGGATCATGGCCGCCGGTCTCTGATGTCTTGGAAATAAGATATTTTGGTATATTCAGTCGCTCTGAACGTATAGTCAAAAAGTGGTATCCCCAACTGCCCTTAACCGGTTGGTGAGAATCAAGGCATGAAGTTTCTGACACAGGTCAAGGACTTGGTCTCGGGCCGATGAGGCTATTAAAATGAGAAAAACAGAAATCATTTCGATTCTTCGTACAAATCCGAAGATAAAAGCCAAAGAAATCGCTAAAAAGCTTGGGAGAGATAAAAGCGATGTTAACTCCATGCTCTACAGGCATAATGATACTTTTGTTCAAGATGAAGATTTTCGGTGGTCATTAGTTGAGGGTGAGGTTCAAGTTGTTTTCGAAGAAAATAAATGGATTGACTCAGAGTCGTTTGAGCAGTCACTAATGTGCGCTGGACTTTCTACTACCTTTAAATCCGTTTTTTTTATTGTTACTGAGGAATGTAGTATTTTACTGGAAGTGGCGGCTCGCCTTCTGTCTCTTTGCAACCAACTCGTGAAAGCTAACAAAACCGTGACAATTGATTTCAGTTCTTGCGATTCAGCTAGAACTTATTTAGATCGTATTGGTTTTATGGATCAGCTTGATGAAAAGGTTACGGTTTTGCCAAATAGACCTAAGGTTTCAGCTGCTAAGAAGTATAGCGGTAACAGTGATAATGTTGTTGAATTTGGTGCTATTAATATCCATGACCCGGACGAAACTCTTCCCAAAAGGCTGAAAAACCAGTTTGTAGCACATGCTGGAGAAAAATATAGTGATGCGGCCTTTACAATCTTTTCAGAGCTTTTTGGGAATGTTTGTGAACACTCAAAGACTCCTATCCCTGGTTTCGCCGCTCTCCAGAAATATAAATTTCCGCGCCCACACATACAAACAGTCGTTTCGGATAGTGGAGAAGGAATCGTGGGGACACTGTTGCCCGTGCTCGCAAAACATTATCCTAAACTTGCCTCAAGGTTTTGTCAGGAAGAACCAATGTCGGGTGTTCTACTGCTAAAAGAGGTTCTGGAGAATGGTCATATCACCCAGAAAGGATGTGCTAAAGAGACTGGTGGGGGATTAGGTTTAAAGCGCAGCCAACAATTTGCCGTTCAATATAATGCGGACATCTCAGTGCGGCAGGAAACGTTTGAGTTGAAACTGTCCTACCGGGGAGGGAAATTATCCGATTGGAAACATAAGCTGGGGATGCCTAGTATTAAGGGGACCCATGTTTGCTTTGACTTTTTTCTTGACACAAAACGCAGATCCGGTTAAATTAACAAGATGAATCAGAAATCCATTATCATAAAGCTCCTCGATTTCACGTCTGACGACCATCCTTTTGGTAATGTCCAGGGGCGGGAAACCTTTCGAAAACTAGTTGATTTTATTGAGGCACATCCTCTCCAAAAGGTCTTTGGTATCTCGCTGGCTGGCATTGAAGCCACTGATGCTTCCTTTCCAAGGGAGAGTGTAGTCTCTGTAGCTAAACAGTATCGAGGTGAAAAGTGGTTTTTTTTGATGCACTTTCGTTCCAGGGACCTAGTAGATAACTGGTCATATGCCGCTCGCGCAAAGGAACAACCATTGATCATCTGGAGTGATGAAGAGTTTGAGATCATTGGCCCACCAATGAATTCATCTGCTGAAGAACTTGCCAAATATGTATTTAAAAATGGCGAGGTAACTGCGTCCAAAGTTGCAGCAGAACTTGGGTTGACTGTCCCTAATGCAAGCACGCGGCTCAAGCGGTTGGTGGATGATGGATACTTGATGCGGGCGGAAGAGATTGCCCCGTCTGGTGGAATTGAGTTTATTTACCGCGTGTGCAAATAATCTGATTAAACTGCTTGACTTAAGCAGAAGTAAAGTGCTAGGCTATTTCTCGGAAAGAGGAATTTTTTTTGTTTGCCTGTTAAACTGAATAATTTAACCAGAATATAAGCCGCTGTTGCCCGTGCTTGAATGGAGTCCAATAAGGCTTTTTCGAAAGGAGGTGAAAGCTCGTGAAGACAATAAAACCTGGCAGCAAAGCCCCTGCTTCGGGCCAATACGAAATCATAGGATCGCGTGGTGGTCACACCGGGACTGAGCGCACCGTCACCCGTGGCGAACCACTTCCACCCACTCCGAAACCTGGGCAGGGGTATGTCATTACAGATCGGACGAAAAACGGTGCAGGCAGAGGGTAGAGGGAAGAAAGGGCGGAGGCTGAATTGCCTCCGCTACTCAAAAGGCAGGAAAGAGTTAAACGGGAGACAGTAAGGATGGAAGAGAAACAAAAGAAGCTGCGGGACGTCCTTGGACAACCCCGGCGACAAGAAGCATTAGAGAAAAAGGAGAAATAGAAATGGAAAGTCATAACGGTAACGCCCGACCTGAGGCCTTGGGCCCGAAGCCAGTCACCATATACGTCAATGGGACACCTTACGAGGTGCTCAAGGAGAAGATCTCTTACGAAGACCTGCTTGAGCTTATCGAAGCCCCGGCGTTGTCCGAAAGTCAGCGCTATTCTGTGATGTATAGCAAGGGTCACTCAGACAAACCCACCGGCACCCTGATTGAAGGGGAATCGGTGATGGTGAAAAAGGAAATGGAATTCGATGTCACACCGGCTAATCGCTCGTAGCAAGGACCTTCTGGCCCTGCGGAACGATGGATATAATCTTGAAATCCGCAGTGGCTATCTCCTTATTGCGGATTCCGGACGAATCCGACCGGCATTCCGGCGGGAAAGCGACCGATGTTCCGGCGGGATTCCGACCGGCATTCCGCTGTGAAAGCGACCGGCATTCCGGAGCAATCCGACCGATAGGATGACATCGTCGCGGGACAACTCAAGACGGGGTATTGTGCTCTCCTTTACTTATTATCGAGGAGAAGACGATGCCCAGAGAGCGAGTTCCCATGCGACAAATCCGAGAGATTCTGCGCCTTGCCTGGTCCTGTAGCCAGAGCAGAAGCGCCATTGCCAAATGCTGCGGGGTCGGCAAGACCACGGTTACCGACACCCTTGCTCGTGCCGTTGCGGCTCGGTTGTCCTGGCCATTGCCGCCGGCCCTGTCCGATGATGCACTTGAGAACCTTCTTTTCCCCTCCCGTCATTCACCGCCGGTTCGTCACCGCTCTGAGCCTGACTGGCTGGCTCTTCATCACCAACTCATCGCCGATAAAGATCTGACGATCATGCTCCTGTGGCAGGAGTACAAGAGCCAGCAGCCTAACGGCTATCAGTACAGCCAGTTCTGCGATCTGCTCCGTGGCTGGCGCAAGACTCTCGACCTTTCCATGCGCCAGGAGCACCGCCCTGGGGAGAAGCTGTTCGTCGACTACTGCGGCAGGACGCTGCCGATCGTCGATGCATCAACCGGCGAGGTACGGGAGGCTCAGGTCTTCGTGGCAGTCATGGGTGCGAGCAACTACACCTATGCCGAGGCGACCTTTACCCAGGGACTGGCCGACTGGACCGGTTCCCATGTCCGGGCCTTTGCCTTCCTGGGAGGGGTTACCCGGGCAGTGGTTCCGGACAACCTCCGCTCGGCGGTCAAAAAGCCCTGCCGCTATGAACCGCTAATCAACCCCACCTATCAGGAGCTGGCCCAACACTATGGCACCGCCATCAACCCCGCCCGGGTCCGCCGCCCCAAGGACAAGGCCAAGGCGGAGGTGGGGGTGCAGATCGTTCAGCGCTTTGTCCTGGCCGGCTTGCGCAACCGCACCTTCTTCTCACTCGCCGAGGCCAATACTGCCATCAAAGAACGCCTGGAACTGCTGAACAACCGTCCGTTCCGCAAACTGCCTGGCACCCGGCACAGCCGTTTTCTTGAGTTGGACAAGCCGGCACTTCTACCGCTGCCTGAAGCACCATACGAGTATGCCCAGTGGAAAAAGGTCTTGCTCGGCATCGATTACCACTTCGAGGTCGACGGGCACTTCTACAGTGCCCCGCACAAGCTGCGTGGCGAATCGTTACTTGCCCGCTACACCGAAACCACTGTGGAGTGTTTCCACCGGGGGAACAGAGTCGCCTCTCATCCCTTATCGCGAGTGCAGGGGAAGCACTCCACCACCCCCGACCATATGCCAGTTGCCCATCGGGAGTATGCGCAATGGACCCCGGAACGGTTCACTGCCTGGGCCGCTCAGATCGGCCAGTCATGTACGCTGGCGATAACGGAAGTCCTTAACCGGAGAAGTTATCCCGAGCATGCCTTCCGGTCCTGTATGGGCATTCTGTCGCTGGCCAAACGCTTCAGCCGGGACCGCCTTGAGGCTGCCTGCGCCCGTGCCATTGCCATCAGGGGAACCAACTACCGGAGCATCAAGTCGATCCTGGAGAATAATCTCGATGCGCAGCCGCTGCCGCAACCTGTGCAGCCAACGTTCATAAACCATGACAATATCCGTGGCCCTCACTATTTCGTCACCGGAAAGGAATCATCATGCTGACACAGCCTACCATCGACAAACTCAACACCATGAAGCTTTCTGCCATGGCGAAGGCTTTCCAGGAACAACTGGCAACACCGGACATGACCGCGCTCTCCTTTGAAGAGCGCTTCGGACTCATCGTTGACCACCAACTGACGGAACTGGAAAACCGCCGCATGCAGAACCGCTTGAAAACAGCAAAACTGAGGCTCTCCGCCTGTGTGGAGGATCTGGACTTCAGCCCGGACCGCGGCCTTGACCGGGCCCAGATCATGGCGCTGGCAACCAACCGCTGGGTTGGTGGGCGGCACAATATCCTCATCACCGGACCGACCGGCGCCGGCAAGAGTTATCTGGCCTGCGCTCTGGCCCAGAAGGCCTGCCGGGATGGTCACACCACACTTTACCAGCGCGTCCCGCGACTTCTGTCCGATATCGCCGTGGCCAGACACGACGGACGGTACCGCTCACTGATGGCAAGTATCGCCAAGTGCGAGGTGCTGATACTGGACGATTTGCTCATTGCTCCCGTTTCCCATGAGGAACAGAAGGAACTGCTGGAGATCATCGAAGAACGCTATGAGCGTAAAGCTACCATTGTGACCAGTCAGTTGCCGGTAAAGTCATGGCATGGGGCAATGCAGGATCCAACCCTCAGTGACGCCATCCTCGACCGGCTGGTGCATAATGCCTACATCATTCCCGTGAAAGGAGACTCCATGCGTAAGAAAAAACGATTGCGCCTTGACCGGCAGCCGGCCCCTGTGACAGAGTAAGAGTCACTTTCCGCGACCTTGATTCCTATCGGTCGCTTTCACGCCGGAACAGCGGTCGCTTTCGCACCGGAATACCGGTCGCTTTCACGTCAGTTCCATCGGTCGAATTCACCGGAATACGCACTTATCAAGGATGTGCCCTACGTCACATCTTCCGGCGAGGTTCGGGAAAATGGTGTTCTGGTTTCGCGCCTAGAGACGCAAGTTATCGATGGTACCGAAACGACCAAAAAACCGGATGATCACGTGGCATATTGGATGGGTGAACACCCGTGTCACGCTGACGGAAGTAAGATTAGAAGCTTTGAGAATCCTAGTGCCGCGCAGAGCTTTGGCGATGGGCTAAACGTCGATTTCACATTTTCAGCAAAAGCCAGCTACCGTGACTACGAGCACAAGATGCTCGCCTATTTGGGATGGATTGTCGGTGAGGCCCGAAAAATCCGTCCTGTTACAGCTCAGACCTATCCCGTCTATGCAACCGATGAGGACGACGACGATATCTTCCACTACATCGATACCGCCTCAAGTAGGGTTCACATCGGCGCCGACAATGAGAAGCTGGAGGCGCAACGCATCGCGATTATCGGTGTCGGTGGAACGGGGTCCTACGTGCTAGATTTCGTCGCAAAAACACGGGTGGCTGAGATTCACATTTTCGATGCTGATCGGTTCGACACGCACAATGCCTTTCGCTCTCCCGGTGCATGGTCGCTTGCTGAACTTGAGATGAAGAAGACTAAAGTTGACAATTTTGCTGACATTTACAGTAAAATTCGTCGTAAGGGACTGGTGAGACACAACGAAGCTCTAACCGACGAAAATGTGCATCTGCTCGCGGGGGTAACGTTCGTTTTCCTCTGCCTCGATGCGGGTAAATCAAAACGTGCTATCGTCAATTGGTTGCATCAAAACAGAGTCCCTTTCATTGACATTGGCATGGGAATCGTGCGCACGCCGAGTGGTTTGCAAGGGATCGTGAGGATGCTGCTAAGTACTCCTGACAAGAATGATCATGTCAACCGGCGCATGTCGTTTGGTGCTGACGATGAGGCCGAAAACGAATATGCAACCAACATTCAGATCGCGGAGCTGAATGCTCTGAACGCTTCGCTCGCTGTTATTCGATGGAAGCGGTATTTAGGCTTTTATCGAGAAGCCGGTCGAGAGCATTGTACCACCTATCAGATCGCAACCGGCGAGATGTGCAACGAGGAGCGTACATGACGAGGCGTGTGCGTCTTGAACATCGCTACGTTGAATTCATCCCCAAGAAACTTGAAGAAGGTATCATATACATCTCAATTCGCTTCAAAACAGCTTCTCATCTTTGCTGCTGCGGTTGTGGTCACAAGGTAGTGACACCGCTCAATTCGGCACAGTGGTCTTTGACGGATCATGGTTCCACCGTGTCGCTCGCTCCATCTATCGGCCTTGGTACATTGCCGTGCCGGTCTCACTACTGGATTCGCCGCTCGCGCGTGGAGTGGTATCCATCTATGACAGTAGCTCAGACGGGAAGAGCTCAACGGGCTGATCGTTATTCGGGGCAAGTATATACGGGTGAGCGGCTGCCTCCCACACCGCCAGTCATCCCACCGACTGTTCCTAAGCCAGTTGCATTGCTGCCAAGCCTGCGGGACAAGATTAAGAGATGGGTGCGGTTTTTGTGGAAGTAGCTGGGGGCATGACTTATCGAGGACGTGCGCGGCTGATTGCAAACGAAATTTGCCGCTTCCTTTTCTGCGCCTTTTCTCGGGGGACAGTATACTGAATTAGAAAATTTGGTGGAAGGTGGATAGGCCAGTAACTTCTGCCACTGCCAATTACCCTTGATTAACCCGAGTTTTCAAAATAACGCTCGGCTTGAACGTCAGAACTTTCCGTGATGTGATCGTGATCGTCTCCCCTGTTTGGGGATTCCTTCCGTTCCGATCAGCCTTCTTCCGAACCACAAAATTCCCGAACCCGCTTACCTTCACATGCCCTTCAGTAGCGATGGCATCCTTGAGAATATCCAAGGTGAGATCGACCAATTCAACGGCATGTTTCTTCTGGCAAGAGAGCTTTTCTTGCACCAAATCTGCTAAATCGGCTTTCGTCATCTTTAGACCTTTCAACATGCTGATATGAACACTGTAAATACCACAAATCGTGAATAATTTCCACGATATTTGTATAAAGGGCAGCCACATGTGAAGTCTAATCCGATCCGGAGAGGCAAGTTTCATATTTTTGCACCGAAGCCACAACCAAATGTTCCATTGCCACCCATCCAGGGCAAAAACCTATATTCCAACATAGTATGTCCAATTTGCATGGATATACTATGCTGAATAATCCCATTCCGAAGGCCAACTGCTGCGGAGCGCCTGTCAGTTTGATGCTCACAGCAATCTTCGCTTCTTTCCAAGCCACCATCAATTTATCTGCAATCGGATATATTTTCCGTTTCATAGCGTTACGGAGATCAAGTATATACGATCATGTATATTGTGCTGGCGTTATTGTGTTTATGCTGCTATAAATATACGAACGTAGATGTTGATGGGGGGCAAAATGAAGATTGCCAGTGCGGAAGACATCGGGCGGATCATCAAACAGAAGCGGAAGCATGATGGCCTTACCCTGGAGGAAGCGGCTGCTGTTTGCGGGGTGAGCTATGCCTTTCTGTCTGCCTTGGAGAATGGCAAGGAGACGGTTCGTCTGAACAAGGTACTGCAGGTAGTCAAATGTCTCGGAGTAGAGCTGGAGGCGAGCATCCGTACCTGGGCATCGACGGGAGATGAAGCATGACTGCTGCCCTGCTGGTAAGAATTGATGATGCTGTTGTGGGAAGACTCTGGCTGGACGAGAAGAAACGATTCTGCTTCCAGTATGATAGTCAGTGGCTGGAGCGTTCGAAAATCCCCCTGTCCCTTTCGCTGCCGCTCAGGCCCGATCCCTTCCTTGACGACGAGTCCCATCCCTTCTTCGCAAACCTCTTGCCTGAAGAAAAAATCCGTGCTGTGATCGCCCGGAATCTTGGTGTTTCCCTCAATAACGACTATGGGCTCCTGGAGCGGATCGGCGGGGATTGCGCCGGTGCGGTTTCACTCTATCCCGAAACCGGCGAACCGAAACGCGAACTCGGCCGATATCGCCAGCTCTCGCCCGATGAGCTTGCTGCCATCATCAGGGAACTGCCGCAGCGACCGCTTCTCGCCGGCGAGAAGGGGATACGGCTCTCCCTGGCCGGGGCGCAGAAGAAACTGCCGGTCTTTTACGATGACGAGCACTTCTATCTCGGGTACGGCGCTCTCCCTTCCAATTACATCATCAAGCCGACGATCGAGGACCTGGACAGTACTGTGGAAAACGAGGCTTTCTGCATGGCCCTGGCCCATGAGGTCGGGCTGGAAGTGCCCCGATCGTTCATCCATCAGCATGAGGACACCAGGGTATTTGTCGTCAAGCGGTATGATCGTGTCACCAAGGCAGATGGAACAAAAAGGCTGCATCAGGAAGATTTCTGCCAGGCGCTCGGGATTCCGCCCGAGTTCAAGTACGAAACCGAAGGGGGCCCGTCGCTGACCGCATGCTTCAACCTGGTTCGCCAAAGGAGCATCCGATCAGGGAAAGACGTGCTGTCGCTTTTGAACTGGGTGATCTTCAACTACCTGATCGGCAACTCCGACGCCCACGGGAAGAACATCTCCCTGTTGCTGCTGCCGGAAGGGCCGATGCTGGCCCCTTTCTATGATCTGCTTTCGACAAGGATATATGCCCATTATGGACTTGCAGAAGGTCTTGCCATGAAGATCGGCGGCGAGAATGATCCTGGTGCAATCCGGAAGAAGCACTGGGAGCTGTTTGCCGAGGAGGTAGGCATCAAGCCGCGGCTGGTGCTTAATCGGGTCGCCGATCTTGCACAGAAGATACAGACTGCCCGACAGCAACTCTTCAAGGGCGCCTTTGGACCTTACAAATGCGATGCCCTGTACCGTTTGATGCAATTTGTTGGGGAACAGGCGGAGAAGACTTTGCGGAAGCTTTCATAAGCAGACGGGATAAGAAATGACGGCCCAAATATTCTAGCCGGCTGTAAGAGTTGTTGATAATAATCTTTAATCTTCTGAGCTATTTGCCTGGATTATCTGAAATCAATGAAAATGGCTGCTTAATTGGCAGCCATTTTCATTGAGAGCATCTTCTTTTGCAGTTCCGGATAATCAATGGGTCATTCCTGCTCGATATTCCCGGCCCCAACAACTAGGGTTATCATCATTAGGGCGGCTTTTCACTGAACCTCGCCAGATCCTCCGCCAGATACTGTACTACACTAAACTGCTACTGAGACGATGTTGAACTGTCTGAAGTTGAAGGGTGAGCAGTTTCTGCAGCTCTTGCTGTGCTTTCACCAGCGAGGCTTGGGCATCATACCACGCCTGCTGATCGGCGAACTGCGCCTTCACCAACGAGGCTTGGGCATCATACTGCGCTTGCTGGCCAGCGAACTGCGCCTTGATCAGGGAGGCTTTGGCATCCTCTATGGACTTTTGCGCGGCCAGGGCATTGGTGGTGACAGTTGCCCGAGTATTGATGAGATCTGCTTGTGCCTTAACCAGTTTGTCCTGGTTTTCGGTAAAGTCTAGCCTGAGTTTGAAGATAGCCCCGGGAATCGCCATTACGCCTTGGGCAAGCTTACCAATCCCCTCAAGCGGTGCCATCACTTCCGACGGACGGGTAAGGGAATGGTCCGTCAGCATGCCGCTCGTAAAGGTATAGGACTGAGCCGTCGTCGTGAAAGCACCAGCCTTGGCACTGATAGCATAACTGGTCTGCGAATCAGGCACGATCAACAAAAGGCTTTGGGCCGCGGGTTTGGACTGAAGCATACATGCCTTGTCAAATGGCTGGCTTGAAAAGATGAGCCCCGTCTGCCAATCGACGATATTATTTTCACCTTCTACCGGCTTCACGGTAACTACCACCGAAGTAGGAACTCGATAAGCAAGGCCATCTAAAGTGCCAGTAATCACATTGCCTGAATTTCCGGAAGCTGCCGGCGCTGAACATGAAGCACACTTAGCCGTTTCGCTTCCCCCTTGAGAAGTATCTCCCTGGCTTGCTGGACACGGGAGAACCAAGGCTGAAGTAACCCCAGGCACTTCAACGCGGATCGTCGCTTTAGCATCGCACAGTTTTTTATTAACCGCGTTGACTTCATCAGGGTTTAGGGGATCAAAGACCACGGCTATTTCGTACGTACAAACAAGGGGAAACTGCTCAGGGGGCGTGGGTACTATCTCTTCAAGTTCAACAGCCGGACCGGGCAATCCTTTTGGAACAGCGGGCGGAATGATAGGAATGCCGCCAGCCAAGAAAGTAACCACGCTAACCGCCGTACTTGCCGCACTCACAATGGCATCAACGCTCCGGTCGGTAGAAGTCGTGTTTGCCGTTGCCAGCAAACCATCCTTGAGTGAAACCTTGAAGCTATCGTCGCGTAACGCACTATGATTCAGATTGGTAATATACCTCCCTGCCGGATCGGGAGCCACCTGCTGTGGAGCCAAAGAGAACGTCTCAATACCCCTTCCTTTCCCGTTGGTCTGCAGGGTGATGAGATACTTCTTCGCATTGGCAAGTATCTCGTTATCCGTATCCACAACCTTCTGCAACCGTGCTACGACTTCGGCATCGGCCTTTATCTGTTCCTTTGTCGGTTTCTTGCGGTCGCCCTGTGTTTCGCATGCCGAGTTCAAAGTAAGAATATCCGCCTTGAGTGTCTGGTTTGCAGTATCCACCGCCTTTGTGGCAGCAGTCAGATCCTGGGCAGTTATAGGCCGCCGAGATGCCTGTAGGAGCACCTGCCCTTTGGGTAACGAATAAACCCATCCGTCACCCTGTCCTGTCTTATCTTCATTCTTTCTCAAATACTTCGACGTGACCAGCGTGGTACACCCGAACATTGATGCCATTGACATGGCGACCACCCCATACACGAACAATTTCATCATGTCACCCTCCTTTGCCCCACATTGAAGCAGGCTCCTGAATGCCACTGAATCCCCCACCAGAAACTGCTATCCCTGTTGTCGCCCATGACAAAATATGAGCCTTTAATACTGTGACCGGGCTCAAAGTTGCTCTTGATTGGCGGATCCTCACCACAGGGCTTACAGGTCATGGTGACGATAGAATCTATTAATAAATCTACCAACAACTTTTGCAACCGGCTTGCCCTAGTGTGCCGCCTTTTGTTCACCATCATCAAGTAGGCTCGGGGCTAGTGCCTGTGAACCACAACGCTGCCTTCAGGGACTGAAAATTCTTCTTGCCATACAGTTATTCCCCCCTGAGCGAGGACGTACTCCGTACCTGATGCAGGGCATGTATAATACAATCTGTCCATTGTACTTGGAGTATCTTGGCCCTCCCAAAAAAGCGTGTGGTTACTTTCGCAGCCGGGACAGTTGCGCCTCATTTCATACGACATCCCAATTCCCATGGTTCCTCTCCTTTTAATTTTTTCGATTTACATGAATACTTTAAAAAACCTTTTGCTCTTTAAGATCATCTAGTAAGTCATAGAGCGCGTTCAAACGAGCCTTGAGGAGTTCCTCATTTTCCGATATGAACCGGTGAAATTTAGACAGCTCTCGTGAAGTTCTGTTTTCTCTTGAAATTTCAAGAGGTTCATCTTGATTTTCAAAAGTGTTAGCCTCAAAAATAGCGTTACCGTCAGTGGTTCCCCAAATTGTCTTGGTAGCAAATAAAACGGCATCGATGGCTCTGTGCAAAGGGAGCTCCTCTGACTGCCTTGTCCATTTCTCACCTGTATGGCGAAAAATTTTGACGGATACTTCATTCTTGTCATATTGCGCAAGTCCGACGGAAATATACCTTGCATCAGTTTCACCTGCGTAAAACCCGTCAAAATACTCATATGGAAGCGCATAGACCGGTTTATGCGCAAGATTTTGCGGTAAATCGTCGGTTGGTTTAATTTTCTTTTGTTTTGTTTTGTAAGGCATGGAATTCTCCTTTACGTAGTAGGCTACTGCACGTAGTAAACATACTAACGTACTAAGCTATTGTCAAGAGGGAAATCGGGGCTCGGGATTTATTTGGCGGTAGCAGAATCCTTGGAACTTATGTCGCAGAAGGCACAGATGGGTGTTTGGGATAAAAGAAATGAAAAAAGGCGGCCACATTGGGCCGCCTCTATCCAGGCTGGACGATGCATCATCCAACCTGAAGACTGTAGCAGGGTCTCATCCCCGTGAAAATGGATATTACCTCGATCTGACCGCCTGAAAGATCATTCCTCAGTAAGGCCTTCTCGAATTCCTCCCACGAAAGCGAATACTCCCTGCCGTTTATCCGTGCTTTTACTGTCATGACGTTCTCCCCTTTGATTGTGATAGGCGCCCAAAAGGGCTCCCCGCAACCACCGTTGATACGGAGGCTCCGAGGAACCCTCTTGGGCGAGGGGAGAGGGTAGGGGAGGGCGCACGAAGCGCCGCTCCCCTTATCTAAAAGGGTGGGCTAAGCCACCTTTTCAGCCTATTATTTCGTTTCAGTTCGAGGCGGACCCGGCTGCGACTGATCCGCAGATGACTCCTTTTTCCGTTCCTCTTCGCGTTGCTGCACTTTTTCCCGCAGCTCCTCTTGAGGATCGGTCATGGCCCTGCCGGCGCTGGCGGTCATGTGAACAACCGTGGCGACGGGGTTCAGCCATGAAGCCCCCTGGGTCGCAAGTTCTACGCTGGCCCACTGGCTGTGACTGCAACCGCCCAGAAACATCGCCGCAACTATCATTAGAATCGGTCTTGTCTTTGTCATCTTCGTGCTCCTCCATGATTGGTTATGATTTCCTCGATGTCCGGGAGAAACTCAGGGCTGAAAAGTTCTCCCAGATTCCCTCGCCTGGCCAGCAGCCTGGCGACATCGGGAATCGATCTTGCCATGTACGCGACCCCGTTCTCCAACCGCTCAAGACGGTGAAGGTTCTGCATCGTGGCGTTCATTTCAACGCCAGACTGCTTCAGAAAGTCGAAGCCGGACATGGTGACGAGATTTTCCGTTTTGCCGCCGTTCCTGTAGAAAGAATCAGGGTCCTGGCCTTCCGGGAAGATGAAAGCCGTTGCCTTCAGCTCTTCCTTTACCGCCAAAAGGATTGCCTTTTGATGAGCCTTTCTGCCGGCGTCGTCTCCATCGAACATCAGGTTCAGACGCCGGACATAGCGCTTCAGAATAGCGGCATGCTCCCGGGTGAACGCCGTCCCGCAGGTGGCGACGACGTTGTTGATGCCGGCAGACCACATCTGCATGAGGTCGATGTAGCCTTCGACTACATAGACCTCGCCTTGTAATTTCATCGATTCAATGGCGCCGTCCAGTCCGAAGAGGGTCGCCGACTTCCTGAAAAGCGGTGTCTCCGGGCTGTTGATGTATTTGCATCGTGCGGTGGTTGCACTCATTGTTCGGCCGGCAAAGGCGATGATGTATCCCGCTTTATCCCTGATGGGGAACATCACGCGCCCCCGGAAGGTGTCCCGGTAGCCGTCTGCAGCGTCCTTTCTTATCAGCCCGGCCTTTTCCGCGACATCAAGCGGGAGCCTTTCCTTGTCGAGATACGCCACAAGGGTTTTCCCGCCGACCGGTGCGAAGCCGCTCCCGAACTGCCTGACCATTGCATCGGTCATTCGGGTCCCGACATATGCCTTTGCCCCGTTCTGATTTTGCAGCAGGTTGTTGTGGTAAAATTGCTGTGCCTTTGCCAGGATATTCAGCATGCCCCTCCGTTCCCTTTCCTCCCCGCTGTCGCCGTTGGGAACGGTGATCCCTCCTCTTCTGGCGAGGCGTTCGAGGGCGGCAGGGAAAGAGATGCCGTCAATCTTCATAAGAAACTTGGCGACATCTCCTCCTTCTCCGCAGGAACCGAAACAGTGCCACGTTTTCCGGCCGGGATCGGCGGTAAAAGACGGCGTCTTCTCCGCATGAAAGGGGCAGCATGCCACATAGGCCCGCGCTGTTTTCCTGAGAGGGACGTATTCCCCGATTATGGAGACGATGTTTTCCGCTCCGTAGGCGAGGATCTCCCTCTTGATATTGTCGGGTATCATCTTCATTGGGAAGCAACCTCCACGGAGTTCGCGTTGGCAAACTCCTCATCCTCGATCAGGCTGTTCAAGTCCGCACCCGTTTCCAGATGTTTCAATATCAGCCTGATTGCAGATGCCACTTCGTTGAGGCAGGTCTTCGGCCCCTGGTGGCATGAAATGCCGGACAGGGCCTTGACCGCATCCTGAGCCTCCAGTCCGGACCGAAGTCCGTAGGAGATCAGCCGGGCGATGCCGTCGGCCATTGCCGAACCGCAGCCGCCTGCTTTGCCGAAGCGGATGAAAACCTCGAAAGGTTTTCCTTCCTGGGTGGTGACGGTCACGAATATCTTGCCGCAGTGTGATCGCCGCTGAATTGTGTAACCCGGCGCGGCGGCCGGGCGTGGTGTTTTCGGACTCATGTCTATCCTCCTTTGATGGACGCTTTCCCCATGAGGGGAGCGAGCGCAGTTGTCTCTCCCCGCATGACGATCATCCGGGCTATTCCTCCTTGAGCTGTTCGAGAACGGCGTCAAGGTCGATTTCTGCCTGACCGAGTTCTTCTACTCGTGCAAAAGCTTCCGATATTTCCCCATCCCCTTGCGGAACCTTTACCGTTTCATCCGGTGCTGCACCGTCCGTGTCATAGTCGATAACCATGAAGGTGATCGACGGGACATCCTTCGGACGATCAGCGGTCAAGCACTGCACCAGACCGCCATCCAGAACGACTGCTACCTTGGGTGGCGGTGCGTCGAGGTATTCCCGAATCTGGGGAATGAACTGGGAGAGGAAGTTCACGGCTTCGCAGCCATTGATTTCCTCGTTGTAGAATTCGTTTGTTGGATCGGCTTGGGGAAAGGCCTCTATTATTTCCAGAAGAAGTTCTCTTGCCATGTTCTGTCTCCTTTGTGAGTTTGGGGGCAGAACTCCCTCGGGGGAAATGTTCCGCCCCCTTTTGGGTTGGCATTGTTGGTTAACCTTTTGTCTCGGCAACGACATCCGCCAGGCGTTTGATCGCTTCGCCTATATCGCCGTGACCCCAGGTCTCGATCAATTGTTCGGCGGCTTCCAGCAATTTCGGCGAGGTCGCATAAAGTCGAGCGTCTGCTTCTACGGTCTCGTTGATAAGCTGGTTGTTCGCCCCGCATGCGTATACAGAGGCATGGGGCATGAAGCCGACACGGGCTATGGCGATGAAACCAGCGCCATCAACCCTTCTTATTTCCAATGGTCCTTTTGAGTACATATTTCTCCTCCTGTTGGTCAGGGGACTCTCCCCTTGATGGGTTGATTTGGTGTCAGGCCCGCAGCCGTTCATCCCAGCAGCACTCACCGATGAAATGGGCGAGGTCGTCGCTCTGGTAGAAGATGCAGGCACTGCTTTGGATAATCAGGTTGCCGCAGCCGACGCATTTAACTGCTCGCTCGATTGGGCTGTCCGCTTCCGTCAGCTCCCGGATGTAGTTCTCTTCACACTCCGTGCACTGATAGATTTCCCTGTCGATGCCGAACAGAGTGTAGGTACGGTCCAGTTCCAGATTGCCGTCACATGCCCGGCAAATTGGCCCGTCCTGCTCTTTGAGAGAATTTGAACCGATAACCCGATGGATCTTCCAGGCCATGCGGGCGAGCTTTCCTGAAGAAGTTGTGTCGGCCGCACAGCGGCGCAGGGTCTCATTGTCGAGAGTATTCCCGGCATCATCAGTCGTGAGCGCCTGGAACACCTCCCTGAGCAGAGGAATATACGAGTCATCCGTTTCCGGGCCGATATCCCCGGTTTCTGCCTCATGCTTCCGTTGTTCCAGCCAGGCTGACGTACTGCAAAACTGCACGTCATCGACGGTAATAAAAACCGCACTGCCGCCGAAACCGTCCGGCCGCATCCTGGAACAGGAATAGGAGCTTTCCTTGAGAATCCAGGAAAGCTCACCGTTGGAGCGGCGAATGATTTCCTGGAATCTGTCGTAAAGATCATCCTCACTGAGTTCGATGTCATCCTTGGGCTCTTCGCCAGGAAGAACACCGGCAGTACACCAGTCTTCCGCATAGAGGTAGACGTTGTCGTCTCCATCGGGCTCTATGCTGATGCTGAAGGCATCGAAGAATCGCCTGTCCTCATCGGTTATCAACTGTTTGGGAATGGATGGTTGGAAAATTGATTGGCTAAGGTAGTCTGTCATTTGTCGGTCTCCTTTATTCTCGGCGGAGACGGACCCCTTGTCGGGGAGTTGGTCTCCCCGTTGGGATTGAATCTTTTTAGAGGTGGGTATCCAGGCCGGTGAGGCTGGTGAAAATGTCTTCCAGGTCATCGGCGTAGACGTAATCCAGTTTTTGGATGGTGTCGAATTTCAGTTCAGGTCCGGGAAAGACCTTCAGGGCCTCAAAGATGTAGGTATCGGTCCAGTCCAGGGTAATCCTGATCTTGTTGATACCATCCTTGGCAAACCCTGCCGGCAGGCTGAACATGAGGTAGTTGTCGCCGCCGATGAAATCCCTGGCGCCGGTCATGGCAATGAAACGCTTGCCACCCAACTGGGCAAGTATGGTATTTGCGACTTGCAGGTCGGCCATCAGATCGCCTCCTGTACTTCGCCTACCACTTCCCGCTGGTCAAAATCACTGGTTTCATCAAGGGCTGTCATTGGTACCGTGTCGGTGGACCACCGGACATCGGTGTGTTTGTAGAGACCGGACCAGTAGAAGCCGGTATCGGTGACGTTGAGAGTGTTGCATTCCATCCGGCCCTCGAATTCCTTCAGGGCGACCTTCCCGTTTTCCGGGTCGGCATCGTAATCAGCGACCTTGAAATCACAGTGATAGTTGAACTCGGAAATCTTGTAGACGTCCAGACTTCGGACTGCTTCAGACAATTTCCTGATCCGTGCGATCAGATCGGTGGAAACTTCAACTACGGCGTAATCCGCGACTTCCAGGAAGTCGCTGCTGTCGGATATGGTAATAATCAGTTTTGGACACGGCATGTGGGGCTCCTTTTGTTTTTTGTAGACCGGGGAGACGCACCAATCCCTTTCCGGAGATTGATGCGCCCCGGTCGGGGTGACGTGTTTGTTCAGAACAATGTCATTTGTGTCGGCTTGGTTGCTGCAGGTTTGCTCCGGTCAGGGGAAAATTCAATCCTTTGCCCCGATAGAACAAATAGTTCGCCTTTGCACTTCACCTTGACCCCCTCATAGAACCGTAATCGGTCTTCATCCGTTACTATCTGTTTCTCGTGATAGCAGCAGACATTACTGGGCCATTGCTTCAAGGGGACGGCTTCAGTGGCGTTGGCAACCTGCAACCCGTCAGACCAGAATAAACCGGTGATGACGTAATTCTTTCCGCCATGAATAAACAACCCTCTGACCTTGCCATCGGGGATTACGTCTGCAGAATAGAGCCCGGCCAGCTTTCGTTCAAATTGTGATAATGGCAGGGTAATTGTCATAACAAACCCTGCTCGACGAAACTGAGGTAACTGTCGCCGATGATGATGTGATCGAGTATTTTGATCCCAAGAAGATCGCCCGCCTCTTTAAGACGCCGGGTAATCTCCAGGTCCTCACGGGATGGTGTAGGATCTCCGGTGGGATGGTTATGGATGAGAAGGATTGCTGCGGCACTGGAGAGACAGGCCGTCTTGAAGACCTCACGCGGGTGAACGATGGACTGGTTTAAAGAGCCCACCGATATCCTGTCGAGACACGAAATCCTGTTCTTACCGTCCATGTGCAGCGCGATGAAGTGTTCCTTTGCCTCCATCTGGAGATCAAGAAACATTTCAAAGACCTGACTTGGCGATGTGTACCGTTTTGATACCCATGCAGGGGCATCTTCTCGAACCACCTCTTTGCGGTACTTGGCTTCGATGGAGAGTATTGTTATTTTCTTTTTCTCTGGGGGGATTTCTTCTCCGAAGAGATTTCTGAGATAGTGGGACATGCGCGTGCTCCTTTCCGGAGGGCAGATGTCCCCACTGGGGACTTAAGCCCCCCGAAGGGTAATGGTAGGTTTATCGATGTATGGTTGCTGTTCTCTTTAGACTACTCTGACCGACTGGAATGGTGATCCCATGACGGCCGGGCCCCCAGATGATCTCCTTGAGGGGATCTCCAGATGACACGGTATCCAGCCGGTCGATTTGCCTACCACGAAGCGGCGCTTCTCACCGTAGCAGTCCACCACTTCAACCTGCTTGCCTTCCAGGCCAATAAGTTGAGGGGTGAGTTCAGCCTTGGAGCGGTAACCGTTCTGTTGATGTTTCCGGAAGACCAGATCCGACAGCATCCGGTACTTCTCGTAGGCTTTCATCGTGCCGCGTTCTGCCGGCAGAGGTGTCAGGTCCCAGCGGTCCAGCTCTGCAGCGAGCAGGTTCCCCAGCTGCATCACCCGGTCGAAGCCGAGCGTGGTGCATCCTTCTTCAAAATGAATGACGTACAAGCCGTTGCCGGGACCGAAGTAATCGGGATTTATGGTGACTTTGTTCTTTTTCACGGTGACCTCCTGAAGACACTCCCCCCTACGGGAGTGTCGGTTAGAACACCCGGTAGGGCGGGGCCTCCCTTGTGGAGGTCAGGCTACCTTGCGTTTGGTGATGAGAGCCTCCTTGAGGAGGCCGATCAGCGCGGCGGGCAGCTCATCGATCTGTTTGATGACGGAGGATTCTTTCAGCCAGTTCAAAATGGAGGAGTCGAGGATGCCGATTCCGTACACCTCGATTCCGCATGACCTGAGCCGTTCCACCGCCTTTCTTGTTTTTCCGATATCGTCCGGGCTCCCATCGGTCATCGGAATGACGATCTTCCTTCGTTCTGGACGATGTGTCAGGAGCATTCCGGCCCACAACAGGGCCTCTGCCATCGGTGTTCCCCCGCTTGAGCCGATATTGAAGAATCCGGCCCTTGGCTTCGCACCAAATGGCTTCAACTCCGCCAGGCCTCTGCCCCAGGGGAAAGCCCCAACGGCGCAGGTCACTCCCGGGAGGAGTTCCA
>Ga0074193_1001090_pt1 | contig 37098 bp, 27 predicted proteins | sample EPASupsiteHSE605_FD_64523 | JGI IMG/M metagenome (GOLD analysis project Ga0074193, IMG submission 64523) | Bioremediated contaminated groundwater from EPA Superfund site, New Mexico - Sample HSE6-05 | ecosystem: Environmental > Aquatic > Deep subsurface > Groundwater > Contaminated ... | reverse complement strand
TCTCACAGTTGAACGAACTCAAGATCGACCTGGATGCGATTGCGGTTATTGCTCACTACAATGCAAACAGCGACATCATTATGGATGAACAGATGCCTATTTTCGGAGGGTATGCAGGCGGAATTGAGGAAACAACGATTGTTAACATTGCAACCCACATAAATGGTTTTCTCATGTGCAATGCAAGCTGGCATCTTGATGGTCCTGTCCACATCCGCTGGGGTTCGACCAACACCAGGGAAACTCTGATGATTGCAGGCTGGGCATGTGCAACAATTTCCGAATTTACGGATATGCTGTCAGGAAACCAGTATTACCCATGTGCAGGCCCGTGCACTGAGATGTGTCTCCTTGAGGCTTCAGCCCAGTCCATTACTGACACTGCATCAGGCAGAGAAATCCTCTCAGGTGTTGCATCAGCAAAGGGTGTTGTAACCGACAAGACCACAGGTATGGAAGCCAGGATGATGGGAGAAGTAGCAAGAGCAGCTGCAGGTGTGGAAATCCCGGAGATTAACGTAATCCTCGACAAACTGGTAGCCCTCTATGAGAAGAATTATGCAAGTGCTCCTGCAGGAAAGACCTTCCAGGAGTGTTACGATATAAAGACAGCAACCCCAACTGACGAATATATGCAGGTTTACGACGGAGCAAGGAAGAAGCTCGAAGACCTCGGACTTGTATTTTAAATAAAAAAGGACACAACTGAAATCCGGGCTTTTGAGCCCGGGTCAGTTTAATTCTCCGTGAGTTTTTTTGCTTTTAAGGATTGATAAATCTCCACTCCAGTTGAGACACCATTCCGGCAGTTCTCTATGCCAGGAAGGTGACCAAAAAAAGCAAAATATTTTCTACTGTAGTTTAAGGTTATTTTCCTGTTCTTTTGCTGAGTCTCTTGTGCAGTAATACGTATATTCAAATCCCAGTCTGCTGGCTACGGGACAGGCCATGCATATACATTCGTTTTCTTCGCTTATACATTTGCTTTTTCCTATTGTTTCGAAGCAAAATCCGCCTTTTTCCTCACTCCACCCAGGAAGAACATTTAGGGCAGATACACATGAATGTGACAATTTCCTCCTGCTCTGTAATTGATGAAATATTCGTTCCTCCGTACATAGTCCTCCTCTGTCTCAAAGTTTTATTTTTCCCTGTAAATATTGTCCTTGGTTTTTAATATATTTATCCGGGACTTCGATAAATCAGGCAGTGCAAATAGATTAAGGAAAGCAGAAAGATAGACTGAAAAAAGTCAAATCCTGGCGAAATAGAAACAAAGAACACTAAATAAAAAGCAGCAAAGAAACGATAGAGTGGAAAAAATAATGAATAGAAGTTTCTGATCTGTAAAAACGAAGAATAAGAGGGTAGTTGCTCACGAGTGAACGGTTAGAAACGGACAGGAAGAAGGGATGAAACCTATCCTTCTTGAGTAATCGTTTCGATTCTCGTGTGTGTGAAATGAGGCTTTGAAGTTTACTCGTAAGCAACCGGTATCTTACTACCGTAAGATTCTATAAATAACTTTCGTTTAAATCAATATTGTTCATAAGATCCATATCTAGAGAGCTATTATTTAAATATCGAGGGTTATATGTAATACCAAGATGATCGACGAAGCGCTAAGGGTTTTTAAGGAGCTTAACTCGAAGGATTTCAGGATCCTGACTGGTATTGAGACCGGGATGAAGCATTTTGAATGGGTGCCCATAGAAGAACTGAATAAGTACACCAAATTGCCCCTCGATAAGCTGGAATACAGGCTAAAAAAGCTCGTCCGGGATAAGCTTGTGGTCAGAAACACCCAGCCTTATGAAGGTTTCCAGATTTACTTCGAAGGATACGATGTCCTTGCCCTTAATGCCTTTGTCAAGAGAAAAAGTATCAGTGCAATAGGAGATGAAGTGGGGGTCGGAAAAGAGTCAGTTATTTTTGAGGCAATCCGGCAGCCTGAACTTGCAATTGGGGGACCTGTCCCGGTCATAATTAAATTTCACAGGGAAGGCAGGACCAGCTTCAAGCAAATAAAGAGAGTACGAGAGCACCTTGGGGAAAGAGAGCACTTTTCATGGATTTATGCTGCCCGGCTTGCTGCCCAGAGAGAGTATGAGATAATGAATAAACTGTATCCGAAAGTCTCAATCCCGAAACCCTTTGACCAGAATAGGCACGCGATAGTCATGGAGCTTGCAAAAGGCAGCCTTCTTTCAAAAACAAAACTTCTTGATCCTGAATGGTATCTCAATGAGATTCTAAAGCAGGCGAAAACTGCCTATTCAATGGGAGTCATCCATGCCGATTTAAGTGAGTACAACATATTTGTCTCCGAAGACGGCGTCCAGCTCATTGACTGGCCTCAATATGTCACTCCGGAACATCCTCAGGCTGACGAAATTCTTGAAAGGGATATTTCTAATATATTGACCCATTTCTACCGGAAATATGGAATTAAAAGAAAGCTTGAGGAAACTGTCGATGAAGTTAAAAGCGAGGCCGAAAAAAGTGCTGAAGATAGAAAAGAAAGTGCAGAAGGTAGGAGTGACAGTGATACTGTAGATAAAAGAAGGCTTGAAAGAGAGGAGCTTGAAGGAGAGAGATTTAAAGAAGAGGGGTTTATGACTGAGGAGTTTGAAGAAGAGGGCGCTGAAGCAGAAGTTTTTGAGGCAGAAAGCTTTGAAGCAGAAGAATTTGAAGCAGAAGAATTTGAAGCAGAAGAATTTGAAGCAGAAGACCTTGAAACAGAAGACCTTGAAGCAGAAGAATTTGAAGCAGAAGACCTTGAAGCAGAAAACCTTGAAACAGAAGACCTTGAAGCAGAAGAATTTGAAGCAGAAGACCTTGAAGCAGAAAACCTTGAAGCAGAAAACCTTGAAACAGAGGATTTCGAAAAAACTACTTCTAAAAAAGAGCCATCAGATAAGGATTAAACTCCAGGCAAAGATTAAGCTCGCTCCATAAATGACTAAGAAAATAAAATTCTAGTCAGCTAAATTCTAGTCAGCTATATAGTGTTTAGTCTATTCTATATCAAAAAAATATCTATGTATACCCCTTGTGCAAGCATTATGTAGACAAAATTAGATCATATGTTTGAACAACGATTTGTTTCCCCAAGTGGGAGTCAGCAATCTACAGTTGCAACCCCAACTTATGGTATCTTCAGGACTTACGCGGTTGGAATGAAAAATCAATAGTTGAGCCCTTAATTTTACACATGCTAATTGTCTAAAGTTGCCATGCTTCGAAAACTAACATGTGCTAGATTTTGGTCTCAAGTGCATAAGTCCTGAGAATATATAGAAAATATACTCATGGGTGATCTATAAAATATATCTCATGGTTAATAAAGTATGACATTCAAAAATAATTGAACAATAATTGCCTGAGAGCTATAAACAGTATTAAAAGTAATCTTTGGCTATGAATATACACGATTCATTTACATTTTTTGACTACGTGCTACTGAGAATTTTGTGATGCCGATTATAGGAATATGTTTTTTAGTTAGAGCTATAACGTACAAGAATCCTGGAAAATTAGTACTATGTGATGGATTGAATAAAGCTCCATATAAATTACGTTAAGTTATTATTCTGATTCAGCTAATGAACGGTATATAAACTTTTAAGATGTATGATGATTTGTCGGCAGCCATTTTATCTTATTTTCATCTGTCATCTATACTTTCATTCTGATATTTACCAGATTTATTATATCTTTCAGATCAGTTTCTTTATCGATTTTTGTAAAAATCCACTTCTCCTCACGTATTGGCTCCGTTTCCTCAATCAATCTTAAAGTCTGGGGCTGTAAATCCTCTTTTAATGCAAAACCCACCTGGTTTCCGTTTAGTATTAACTGAACAGTGAAAATATCTTTGTTTGGATATAGTGCAATAATTGATCTCCCGGATTTGTTGAATCTTATAGCCCAACCATAATTTACACCATAAAACTTGTATTCTCCTTTCAGCTTCGATTCAACTGCAAGATGTTTAAAAAGTAAATCCCAATTGTCCTTAGATGTTCCCAGAATTTCTATAACATCATTATCACTGGGCTTAGTACCTTTATCTGTGAAATATCCTTTACTCATTTTATTCTACCAGCTTGGTCTTGAATGTTATATGTTTAATTTGAATAATATTCTCTGCCCTTTATCTGAACCAAATGTAATTTTGGGATAGCCTTTAAAATAAATTTTCTTCCTCTGATCTTAACCATTTCTTAACTTTGCTGTCACCCTGTCCATCATATCGAAATAAAAGCAGTATCACTATATCTTTCGATTTTATTTGAACATCAGCTTTTAAGTTAAAACCTGACATTTGTCCTCTGTATAGGTTTGAATGGTCCATAACGTTTTATATATCTTAACTAAAATATACTAGAAGTGCAGGGCTTAATGTGCCCTTGTATAGTAACTGATGAATCAGGAGAATGGATATGGCATTCGTACAAAAATACGCTCCAGAAAGCTTCTTGAAGGTTCTGGATACTGAAAATTCTAAGCCTATGGCTTCAATCGTGAAAGCTGTCGGTTGCGGGAAAAATACTGCTAAAAGGTATTTACAGGAGCTTGAAAAGGCGGGTAAAATCAAGAGAGTAGGGATTAAAGGTTCAATTCACTACGGATATGTGCGTGTGCCAGAGGTGCCACAACCATCCGGGAAGACTAAAGAGGAGCTAGAAAACGATATTCATTTCTTATGTTGTACTGATGGTTTCTACGAAGAGCATCCTGATAATCAACTAGCTCGATTAGTGCGTAACTTGATCCGGGGTGCTGATCCGGAGATATACCCTAATTGTGTGATTGATGTGAAAAGAGTAGATACTGACCTTACTCGCCTGCGTGAGTGGCTATTGAAGTGATCATTTCATAAGACTGAAGCGGAGCTGTTTAACAATTAAATTTATAAAAATTTATAATATACATAGATGGCATAGTCCAGATATTCAACTCCATCTCCTATCGGCAGGTGGTTTTTGCCTTTTCTGCTTGTCCTGACACATTTCCAGATCTGTTTTAAAATCTTTTGTGAGTCTGATCTTTTCTAGTCATCAATAACATGAATTTTTTCTCATTCTCCTAATTTTAGCCCATTTATATGGGCCAGGCATTTTAGCCAATCTGATAGATTAATAATCTATGGGCCTTTCTGGCAATGGGAAACAAATTTGCTATCTTAAATGCAGTCCTGGTACCAAAATTCAGGTTCTCAATTTCCTCATTGGCAGTAAAAAACTTCTCGTCAACAAGTCGAATTCCCGGTCCCCAATTTTCCAGTTCTTTCGTGTCGTCAATTCCCCAGTGAACGACAGCGCCTGTTTCTTTTATTGAAGGGTGGTTTTTTACTTTTTTGGCAGCAAATGTGCTAAAAGCATCAAAGATCAGGGTGAAATTTCCCAACCTTTCCGTAAGTTTTTTTATTAGCTGCTTGATTTCGTCTTCTTTCAGGTACATAAACAGCCCCTCGGCTATAACTATATACTTATTTTTTCCTAGTGGTATTTTTTCCAGCCATGTATATTCGGTAACTGAGGACCCTATCAAATGATAATGATCCGTTTCCTCATAAAAATGTCTGCGAATATCAATGACCTCCGGAAAATCCACGTCATACCAGTCTACATGGCTATTTCCGATTCTGTCATACCTGCTATCAAGTCCGCAGCCAAGGTGCAGCGCAACACTTTCTTCACTTCTGCCAAGGTAATCTTTTACGAAATTATCAATTATCTTCGCCCTTAAGCACATCATAATATTAGTTTTTTCAGGAATTTTCAGTTATGTGAAATCGTAATCGATTTGACCGATGATCTCAACTGCTTTTTTGTCAACAAGTATGGGCGGCTTTTTCTTACTTTCCCTGGCTTTACCGAATAATGGAATAAACAAAGTTTCCATTTCTTTGTTTAATGATACTTTGTCCATACAATCCTCAGTGTTTTTGATTGTTTCCTGCCGAGCTTTTTCCAGATAATCTCCAGAAGATATAATGAACTTTTATTAATTTATAAGATCTGTCAGGCAAGACCGGGTTAAATAAGAAGGAAAATATTCTGTACCAACTAGTTGATGCTATCAAACTAAGGGCTAAAGCTAAAAAACCTTAATAATAAATAGATCTAAGTAATAAAACTGGCTTTCAGTTAAATATATATTCTATAAAAAATAAAATATAGACGCTCATGCAAAATAGGATTATCTATGGAATAGATATCGCCCGGGGATCTCCTCGGGCAAGGGAGCTTCCCAGGTATGCCCTTGCTATTCTCAAGGACGGGGAAGTTTCTCATCAAAGTATGCTCCGGCGCCAGAAGATCTTTAATATGATTCAGAGAGACAGGCCGGAGATAATAGCTGTTGACAACATTTTCGAGCTTGCTGCCGACAGAAGCGAGCTCCTTACTCTCATGGAACGTCTGCCTGACGGCGTTAAACTTGTTCAGGTAACAGGTGGACTCCATCTGGAACCGCTTGTCCGGATTGCACGGAAGCACAGTTTTTCTTTTGACCCTGAAAACCCAAATGAAGAAGCCGAAGCATGTGCCCGCCTTGCAGACCTCGGGGTTGGACATGAGGTTTCTCTCTTTGAAGATATTACTAAGATCAAAGTCAGCAGAGCCCGTTCCCTGGGTCGGGGAGGCTGGAGTCAGAATCGGTACCGCAGGAAGGTACACGGAGCTGTACTGCAAAGGAGCAGAGAGATTGAAAATGTCCTGAAAGACCTTTCGCGGGAAAAAGGAATCAAGTTCGAAGTCGTAAATGTAAAAGGATTCGGAGGCTATGTCAGGTCCGAATTTACTGTTTATGCAAAGCGCGGAGAGATACCAATACATCCTATGGCCAGCAACGATGCTCAGGTAAGTATAAGAAGTGTAGAACGCGATAAAATCCGTTACGTTCCTCTCAAACAGAAGCATAAGAGGCGTAAGTTTACAATTGTGGGAATCGATCCCGGAACAACTGTAGGCATAGCCATTCTTTCTCTCGATGGAGACCTTCTCTATCTGAAAAGTTTCAGGGGAATAGCTCCTGATGAAGTGGTCAAACTTATTGCCGAATACGGAAAACCAGCAGTTATTGCCAGCGATGTTACTCCAATGCCGGGCTCGGTTGAAAAAATCAGGCGGAGTTTCAATGCGGTTCCTGCAAGCCCTGGAATTGAGGTCTCTGCCGAGGAAAAAATTGCGCTTGGAAAAACTTTCGGCTACTCCAATGACCATGAAAGGGACGCATTGACTGCAGCTCTTCTCACTTACAGAAGTTACAAGAATATCTTTACCCGAATTGAAAAGAAAGCCCCGGAGAATGCAGACCTTGAATTGATAAAGTTTCTTGTAATCCGTGGAGACTCGATAGAAGCTGCAATCGAAAAAGCCCGGACGTCAGGTGCACCTGAGAAGCCTAGAGTCACGGAGCGTCCCGAAAAGCCAGAGGACAGGGCAGTTGACGAATCCCTCCTGAAAATGAGGGAGACTATCCAGAGACAGGGTGAGCAGATTCAGAATTTGCAGGAATACCTTGAGGAATTAAAAGAATTACTGGTTGCAAAAGACAGAAAAATTTCAAAACTTGAGTCAAGGCTGAACAATTTCAAAAAAGAAGCCTATAGTGAAGTCCGGAAATCAAAAGAGATTCAGATCAGGGACGAAACCATAGAGAGCCTGAAAAAAGAGCTCAGCCACAAAAATAAAACTGTAAAGGAACTCAGGCGCAGAAGCAATAAGCTTCGCAAAATCCAGAAAATGGAGATCCGCGGCGAAGGTACCCCTGTAAAGGTTATTGCCGCTTTTACAAAGGAATCCATTGCCGAAACAAAAGAAAAATACGGGCTTAAGGAAGGAGATGTTGTTTTCATGGAAAATCCAAGTGGAGGCGGAGCTGCAACAGCCCAGATCCTTGTAGAAGCCAGGGTTCGGGCAGTACTTATCCCTGAGGACATTTCGCATGCAGCAGAAGAAACTTTTTTCAAGGGAGACGTGCCGGTCTTAAGGGAAATCCCGCTTGAAAGGGCTGAAGACTTTGCAATGGCAGAGCCGGAAGGCCTTAAAGCTGCAATTGCTGCCTGGGAAAAAGAAGCCGAGGCGAAACACCGCAAAGCCAAGGAAGACGAGCTGCAGAGCCTCTTTGAAGAATACAGAAGTGAACGGCGCAGGGGCCTGGTTTAAGGCTCTTCTCATCTCTCAGCGGTGCTTTTTCCTTTGAACAGAAAATGTTCTTTCCTTGAAAGATTCTTTATTTCCTATCAAAAAAGATATTCTTCCCTGTCACACTCAGAGGGATTCCAAAAGCAACATCCACATCCAGTAATCCCGAAACCCTTGCGGCTGCGCCAACTGTGTACATGACCCTGTTGTCAATGCATAAATCCTTGGCTTTTGCAGCAGCTGCGCCGACAGCTATTCCCAGATCTGCATATTTGAACATGCAGTTTGGACCTTTGAATTCTGCTTCTACCTTCTGCCGATTCAACATCTCTGCACAGGTTTCAAACCCGCAGGCTCTGCAATCAAAACCCGCAGCCCCGCTAGCTTTAACTCCTATCAGGACTGCAGCCCCGGCTTTTCGAAGGTTTGCAGCATCTCTTTTGAAAGGAGAAATGAAACCTGCACCTTTTTCATCTGCCAGCTTTTCCATAGCCGAGGCAAGGATTTCAACATCCTCTTTTTCAACAAGGGCAGTTACTATATCGTCTACTCCTTTGGCTTTAGGGGCAGTCCGTGCAGCCAGGAGGATGCTCTTTGCAAGTGTCTCAAGGACTTCGGATTCAGGATTGAGAATCATATTCAGGTAATTGGGACTTGTGGGGCTTAAGCATTTCGCAGGCTTCGTAAGAAACCTTATCCTTTATTCTTTTTTATTTATCCATTTAAAAGCTGAAGGATTCCCCATTTGCAGGTGCATAAGCTTCTACGCCGATTTCTTCCGAAATCCACTGCGCGAAGACTTCGGTTTTTTCCCCATGCATTACAAAGACTCTTTCCGTACCTTTCCTGCAGAAATTTTTTACAAGCTTTTTGAGTTCGCTGTCTCCGCTATGTGCGGAAAAGTCGTACTGCTCTATCCTGGGCTTGAGGGTAAGGACATCCCCCTCGGTTTCGATAACTCCGTGTTTTAAGGCCAGCCGACCGTTTGTACCCTCAACCTGGTAACCGGTGAGCAGGATTTTTGATTTTGGGTCTTTGTAAAGCCGGCTCAGGTAATAAAGTGCCGGACCCCCGTTCAGCATCCCGGCTGTAGTGACAATAACTGAAGGCTCTTTAAGGATGGAATCCCGCTGTTTATCTTTTACGGAAATTGCACGCCCGAAAGCCCTGTCCAGAAGGTCCGGATTTTTCAGGTACTCAGGATATTTTTTGAGGATTTTGTACACATCCCTGCCCATGCCGTCCACATAAGCCCTGATTCCGTACGCGTCAAGCAGCATCAGGATCTCCTGAGTCCTGCCTATTGCAAAGGCAGGAATAAGGGCAGTGCCTCCCATTTCCAGAGTGTCCAGGACGGATTCGATAAACCTCTCTTCGGTTTCTTTTCGCGGAATATGTTCTTCCCCGAAATATGTACTCTCGAGCACGAGCGTATCTGCCTCGGGAGATTTGGCTGCACCGGGCACAAGCCTCGTTTCCTCAAGGTTGAAATCTCCGGTATAAAAAAGACTTTCTCCGGATTCGGACTCAAGATGGATTCCCGAAGCCCCAGGGATATGGCCTGCGTTGTAGAAGCAAACTTTGTAGCCGTGGGTTTTGAAAGTATCTCCATAATCAATTTTTTGGGTTCTGCGGGAAAGTTTCTGGAGGTCTTCAGGGTCAAAAGGGGCTACACCTGAAAGTGTAGTTTCTGCGAGTTTGAGGGTATCTCTCCCGAGAAGGAAAGTAAACTCTGCGGTTGGAGGGGTCATAAAGACCTCCGGGTTCTGGTACATCAGGTTAGGGACAGCCCCGCAGTGATCAAGGTGCCCGTGCGAAACAAGCACTGCTTTTGGTTCCATGCCGTTTTGAGGATATTCGGGGATATCTCCTGCTTTTATCCCGTAATCGAGCAGAATTTCGCCATTTACAAGAAAACCCGAACGTCCTACTTCCCTGCATCCGCCTTTAAAGTTAAGCTCCAGAATAAACACTCCTTGAAAATTTATTATGTATTAATTTCTCGAATAAGATTTTCAAAATTCATTTTCAAATAAATTTGGCTTTACATACCTTAAAAGTTATGATACGACAGCTAAAAGCTTAAAGGAACAGTGTTAAAGGGACTTGTAAAATATTAAGATTCATTAATAAAAATCGAGCGGCACCTGATCAATTGGTTGATATTTTCCCGCATCTCCAAAAATGATGTCTTTCGTTTTTCTCTCTTCTGCGCCGCGCAGGGCTTTAGTCGGCCTGCCCTGAATAAAAAAATAATAGCTAACATAACACAACTAAAAGAAACTGAATACATAGATAAACGGCCACTTGGTATTAAAAATGGTTCTTTTTAACCCGTAAAGCATTTCAATCCACAGGTAAATACGAGCGCCTCCGCCAGCTTGTCTGGCCGCCCTTCCTAAAAAGAAGAAAAAAGTAGAAGAAAGAAGAAGCTGGAAAATGCAGTAAAAAGCAATAAAAGAAAAAATGTAAAAGAATAATTATCTGGTGGAATTTAATTCAACTTTTCAGGTAGAATTAAATTCAATTTTGCTTTCACTTTGCCAGTTTTTTCTGCCGCCTTTAATTTTGTTTAAATTTTTGTTCTAAATTTTTGTACATTTTCTGGCTCTTTTGTTACTTGCTATTCTCTTCTTTTATCTTCTTTTCGCGGGAAAGACCGCTCGCAGGCGAGCGTGGCAAGAACGACACAATACGATGAATGACGTTACACAATGTCAGAGTTCAGGTTCAGAATTTGTAACCAGCCATCATTTATTACTCTAAAACATAATTATGTGAAAGTGAAATTTCAAAATTCCTCAACTGTGTTCCCGCATGAAATTTGCCAATTTTTAACCTTCTTTACGCTGACTTTTATGGTTTTCGCAAGTTCAACAGCGTCAGCTTCCATCAGGGCTTCTACGCTTTTTATGCCTGCTTCTTCGAGTTTTCCTGCGGTAGCTTTTCCCACACCTTCGATGTCCTTGATGGACTTCGGCTTTTCTTTTTTTGGCTGCTGGGCCTGTTCTTCCTTCTGGGCCTTTTGCCACTCAATGAAATTGCACTGCGGGCAGCCCAGGTCCCAGGCTCGTTTTCCTGTATTGATTATGCGGATATGGTGCAGCCCGTGCTCTTCACAGAACTTATCAGTAACTACAATCTGCCCGCTTTTTGGCAGAGGCAGGGAAAATGTACAGTTCGGGTAGTTGTTGCAACCTATGAAACGGCTTCCCCTTTTCGAACGCCGGATCATAAGTTCGTTTCCGCATAAGGAGCAGTTACCTATTATCTTGTCTTCCCTGAGCCCTGCTTGGAGGGATTCTATGATCTTATCCCGATTTTTATCGAGTTCCGAAAATACCTGCTTCAGCATCTCCCTCGACTCTTCAAGAACAGCAGTTTCTTTGATCTTGCCCTCTGCAATCTTATCCATATTTTCTTCAAGCAGCTTTGTCATATCCGGTTTTGTAATAGTCGGGGAATACTTCTCAAGGGTATCCATTACTGCAAACGAGGTATTTGTGGGCTGCACGGGATTTCCGTGGATATAAGCTCTGGAATAAAGCTTGCTGATTATCTCGTGCCTGGTTGCCTTTGTTCCGAGCCCCAGCTCTTCCATGATATTGATAAGCCTTCCCTGCCCGTAGCGGCCCGGAGGCTGGGTTTCTTTATCCAGCATCTCTTTCTTTATCACTTTCAGAGAATCTCCTTCTCTTAATTCGGGAAACACCCTGTCTTCAGGAGCATTGTAGGGATAGTACCATCTCCAGCCCGGCTCAACCAGCCGTGCTCCGTTTGCCCTGAATTCTTCCTCATCGATGTCAAGTCTCAAACGCATGGTTTCCCATTCGCTCGGTCCGGCAAAGGTTGCAAAAAAGCGCCTGACCACAAGTTCGTAAACCTTCCATTCTTCCTCTTTTAAGTCGGCCTTTTTTGCAAGAGAGGCAGGAAAAATAGGAGGGTGATCAGTGGTTTCCTTTTTCCCGCGAGTGGGAACAAGTTCGGTTTTCTCAAGCAGGGCATTTGCGTACTCTTTAAAAGGCCCTTCCTTGAAAATCTCTATCTGTACCCTTAGATCCAGAGTCTCGGGATAAACCGTATTGTCTGTCCTTGGGTACGAAATATATCCGTTAGTATAGAGAGATTCGGCAATACGCATAGCGTTTGCGGGACTGAGCCCTATTGCGTTTGCAGCGCTGATAAAACCTGTAGTATTAAATGGAGTAGGGGGCTGGTCAGTTTTTTTCCCTTTTTCTATTTCCTTTAATTCCGCTTTTTTTCCCAGCTTTTTAAACACTTTTGTTGCTTCCTCTTTGTCCAGGAAGCGGCGGGTTGAATGCTGGGCTGAGAAAGTTTCCTTTTCTGCGGTTTCAAGTTCGACATGGATCTCCCAGTAAGGAGTAGGAACAAAAATATTCCTTTCCTTTTCCCTGTCAACTATAAGAGAAAGAGTTGGGGACTGCACTCTTCCTACGGAGAGAAACATTTTCCCAAGCCTGCCTGCTGCAAGGGAAATGTAACGTGTAAGGGCTGCACCCCATACGAGGTCGATTACCTGTCTGGAATGACCGGCATCTGCGAGGTTAAAATCGACGTTTGTAGGATTTGAAAATGCAGCTTCTATGGCTTTTGGGGTTATCGCACTGTAGCGGACCCGGTCAAAAGGAGCATCGGGATTCACCTGCTTTATGATATTGAGAGCTTCGACTCCGATAAGTTCTCCTTCCCGGTCATAGTCAGTGGCAATCGTGACATTACTTGCTTCTTTTCCAAGGCTTTTAAGGGCAGTTACGATTTTCCGGTTAATAGGAGTTGTTATAATCTCGGCAGCGATAAGGGCTTCAGCGTCGACTTTCTGCCAGTTATTGTACTCTTTGGGAAAATCGATCCCCACAATATGGCCTGAAAGCCCAACAACTGCAGTTTCCTGTTTATTCCCATCGGATTCTAGCTCATACCTGTATACGTCCACTCCGCTGACTCTGTCCTTTTTCGGGTTTTTTGGAGCCAGAATCGCAGCTATCCTCCTTGCTGCGATATTTTTTTCCGTTACAATAAGGTGCATTTAAAACTCCGATAAATTTTTCTTAAATTTTATGGAAGAATACTGACGTACCCCATATTCCTTCCAGTTTAAGCCTAATCCTGGCTCTTATTTCTTGAAGTTTCTTTTTGCGATATAAATTTTTGGATCAAATTTCAAAATATACTGTCATCCGTAACTAAAATTAGATTCAAATATCTCTCTTCTGCCCTTCTTTCTCTTTATTTATCAAACCCTTTATTCAAGTTTTTTCCGATTTTCCATTCTTTTTTCCGGTATTATTTTTTCCGGTATTATTTTTTCCGGTATTATTTTTTCCGGTATTATTTTTTCCGGTATTATTTTTCATTATCTTCGATCAACCTGAAAGCAAGCTCTACGGCTTCTTGAGGACTCTTTGTCCTGTGAGTACCTTCGATTTCCCATTTTGATTCGAGCATGACCACAGGTTTTCCCATCTTCAGGCCGAGAGCTATTTCCGAAAGAGTACCATACTCTCCGTCAACTGCAATTAACGCATCCGAAGACTGGGCTATAAGGGCGTTTCTGGCGTGTCCCATTCCGCTGAGGACTGCAATATCTATCCAGGGGTTTGCTTCTTCTCTCAGGATTCCGGGCAAAATTCCCAGGGTTATTCCTCCTTCCTGCTTTGCTCCGAATGCTGCTGCTTCCATTACTCCTCCCAGGCCTCCGCAGAGAAGAACCGCCCCTTTTTTTGCTACTTCTCTCCCTACAGTCTCTGCGAAGGCTCTAGTGTTGCAGCCGCAAGTTCCAGCTCCGATAACCCCTATCTGTTTTTTGACCAATTTTTTCATTATGCAAACACCTTTTTCTTTATTTCAGATCTTTATTTCAAATCTTTTGCATCAGAGCTTTCGTTTTCCAGTTAGCTCGGGCTGGGAAATCTTCAGATATTTCAGATGTAATGGCTCTGGATTTCTACAATTTCAGTGCTGTTTTTCGCGGTTGAGTACTCCTCAAGAGGCTCCTTATTCAGCTCGAGGAAACTGTGTCCCCAGTTAAACTTGGACAGGACTTTTTCGGCCTGCTCTTTGTATCCTAAAATGTACAGGGCTGCTGCAAAGGCTTCTGCAGAATTGAGTTTGAAGGGCCTTCCGAAGTTCACAGGGTTGCCTGCAAGCAAATAGGGAAGAGCTCTGTGTTCAAGGTTCAGTTTCCCGAGTTCAGGAAATATCCTTTCCACTTCTTCCCAGGAACAGTCAAGTACGATAATCCCCTTTCCGGGGTCATCGGCAGGAGAGAGGGCCTTTTCGGCCATAGGGTCAAGCAGAATAGCTGAACGGGGTAGCTTTGAGACCCTATCGTACAGGCGGGCAAGGTCAAAGCGAGCCATTTTTCTTCCTGTGCACTTTTTCGGGTCACACTGCCCGGCATGATAGATATAAAGGGGAATCTCCCGGTGTTTTGTCGGATTCATCACTGACCCTCTGGAATATGGGATTCTATTTAAACAGTTTCCTTATTTACCTGTTTCCTTGTTTACCTATTTTTCTCTTTTATCTATTTCTTTGCGTATGGTACCAAATCTCTGTTTCTTTGTGTATGGGTACCGAACCTCTATTCCCGGATAAAAGAGCCTTTTTTTGAGAATTAATAATAAGTTATTTTATATATAATGATTAATATATAATTGTCTGTATCACTGCTTCGTATTCGGTTAAACGTGGAGAGGGAATTAATATTGAAATTGAAATTGATATCTTAACAAAATCCTGTCTTCATAATGCTGCAGTGATAAAATGAATAGGTTATTTCAGCCTGCGTCATGCCGATGCTTTCAATGGTGGAAACGGTTCATCCATTCAGTCCCGATTCACAAAAAGTTTTTTCAAAATACGGGATTAATTGAGAATGAGCCGTACACATTAATGGATTTCATCAATGAATTTAGTGAATTTCATCAACGAATTTAGTGAATTTCATCAATGAATTGCCCCGGAAAGAAGAGATTGCCCTCCTTTGTGGAGGGGGAAGGTTATCTCTTTTTTGACTCTGGCTATTTCTGAATACGCCTGAAATTCTCCGGAAAAGGAAGTCTCGTGGTCAGGATGAATGATATCTCTTTAACTGTGCTTTTAGTCGTGCTTTAGTTGTGCTTATGCCTGTATCTTGGCAGCGGGAAGTATCGGTATCAGGTATTAAATAAATTGGGGAGACGAATTATATGGAACAACCAGTTGAAGTTATGGAACAGCCAATTGATGCTGATAATGAGATGGGGTATGAAATATTGCAGGCACCCTGGTGGGTGGTTCTTCTGGAAGGGATTATTGCTATTATTGTAGGCTTATTCCTGTTATACAGACCTGCAGTAACCACTATCCTGCTTATACAGATCCTGGGCATTTTCTGGCTAGCAGGAGGGATTATTTCCGTTTTGGGGGCGTTTATATTCTCGGGGAATCGGTTGTGGAAATTACTTTCAGGTATTCTGGGCATTATTGCAGGAATCGTTATACTGATATACCCTATTTTAAGCCCTTTCATAGTTCTTACATTCTTCGTTATTTTCATAGGGGTATGGGCTATTATCAACGGTGCTGTGAAATTTGCCTGGGCACTCAAGGGAGGAGGATGGGGGATGGGAATCCTTGGTGTCCTTACCATAATCCTCGGCTTGCTCCTTCTAACTAACTCTCTGGTAGGAGCCCTGGTCCTACCGTGGGTATTCGGGTTTTTCCTTATTATCGGGGGAATCGGGGCAGTCATCGGCGGAATAAAAATGCGGACCTGAATACGGAATTTTGCAGGACAAGAACAAGGAGATTTGAGCATGAAAAGACCTATCGGTGTTACTATTCTGGCCCTTGTGGCCGTATTTCTGGCATTTCTAAACGCTATTGTAATGCTTCGGTTTCTCGGATTTTTGCCTTTTCTAGGACCTATTGGTTTTCGTATTTTCAACCCCTGGCATGCACTATTGTACGGCCTTCTTGCCTATATATGGGCATGGCTGGCTCAGATGCTCTGGCAGGTAGATCCTCAGGCCTGGCTGTTTCTGGCTGTTATTACGGTATTTAACCTGTGCGTAGATTTTGTGTTGCTGGTTACAGAAGGTTCATGGTATGACGTTAACTTTTCAGTTATCTTGAACGCCCTTATCCTTATCTATATCATGTTGCCGGGGGTGAGGGGAGCATTCGGGACTGATTAAACCCATTCGATGGCAGTAAACGATAATTTTCCTAACCGCTGAAAAAGGGCTTCGGATTTCTTTTACTTCCTTTTGTTGAAGCCCTTTCCGGAATGAAGGAATATCTTAGCCAGTGAGTAACAATAGTCTAGTGTCGGGTCAACAGCAAAATGTCGTATAAAATCGATTGCAACTATTCAGAATCGTTAAGTCTTTGAGGACTGACGCGACACTAGCCAGTGAGTAACAATTGCAGATCTACAGTTGATAGTATATCTATCAGTTTTTCAGATTGGGCAACCATTAATGAACACCTTAGACAGGGTATAACCAGGCTCCCCTTATTATTCCAGTCCCGAAGTGGTTACTGTGGAAAAGAAGATCGTACTTCTCGCACTTTCCCTTTCAACGTTTGTACTGGTTATTGACACAACAATTATGAATGTCTCGATTTCGGCACTTATCAATGACTTCAAAACGGATGTTACCACTGTTCAGGCTGCCATTACACTATATGCACTCGTGATGGCATCATTGATGATAACCGGGGGAAAGATTGGGGATATTATTGGCAGAAAACGGGCATTCAGGATAGGAATGGTAATATTTGGTGCTGGCTCTCTCCTGACTGCATTTAGCCCCAATATCGCTGTAGTGTTCCTCGGATGGTCAATTCTTGAAGGGCTTGGAGCAACGCTTGTAATGCCCTCAACCCAGACCCTTGTTACCTCAAATTATACTGGTGCCGATCGTGCCTTTGTCTACGGAATATTGGGGGGAATAGCTGCAAGCGGAATCGCATTCGGCCCAATTATAGGAGGCTGGCTGACAACCGCATACACCTGGAGGCTTGCCTTTGCCGGAGAGGTGGTAGTGGTGCTTCTGGTTCTCTGGACCAGCCGGTACATTCTTGATGCGCCCCTTGAACCCGGAGAAAAGCCCAGGATGGATATAGTGGGATCCATTATCTCAGCTCTGGGAATAGGACTTTTTGTTTTTGGAATTTTACTGGCAGGGACTTACGGATGGTGGAAAGCCCGCCATTCTTTTTTCATAGGAGGGATTGAAATTTCCCTGTTTGGTCTCTCTCCTACCCCGCTGTTTATTGCTGGTGGCATCGCTATGCTGCTTGTTTTTGCTCTCTGGGAACGCCATATTGTTGCCCTTGGAGGAACGCCGCTTGTAAGGCTTGATTTATTAAAGGACCGCAGGATCAAATCAGGGCTCTTTGTCCAGATGGTACAGAATACTCTTTTCGGAGGATTTCTTTTCAGTATGGCGCTTTTCTTTCAGATTGTCCTCGGCCTTAATGCAATGCAGACAGGCTTCGTCTACCTTCCTCTTTCAATACCTCTCTTGATTTCCTCCTTGACTGCATCCAGGCTCTCAGTCTTTATACCTCCGAGGCGAATTATCCAGGCAGGACTGCTTGTGCTCACAGCCGGGCTTCTTCTTGTTAACGCAACAATCAACGTAAAAGTCGAAGGATTTCCACTGATCTTCGGATTTGCTTTAATAGGCATAGGTGGAGGGCTTATCGCTTCTCAGATCATGAATCTTGTCTTATCACAGGTATCTTCTGAAAGGACCAGTGAAACAGCTGCCCTCATGAACACTTCTCAAAATATGGGCATGTCTCTCGGAACAGCTCTCATGGGCTCTATCCTTCTTGCCGGACTCGCGTCAGGAGCCATTGCTCTTGTTGATGAAAGTAAGGTGCTTCCCGAATCTGTCAAGGACGATTTGACAATGGCAGTAGAGGCAAATGTGCGTTTTCTAAGCAATGAAGAACTGGAGAACATCCTCAAAGATGCCCCTTCTGATATAGCACAGGAAATTCTGAGGATTAACGAAATTGCCCGAATCGACGGAATAAAGAAGTCTCTCTGGGGAATGATATTTGTCTCACTCTTCGGCATATTTGCTACATTCTTCCTGCCGCCTGAAATTCTGATATCTCCGCAACAGAGCGACAAAAGGGGTGTAACTCCTGAAAAACTTGGTAAGATTTCAAAATGAAATACTTTCACTGAAATAATTTTTTATAAATTAAGAATGAAAATAATATATATATCTTCTTTTTACACTTAGTGGTGATGAGATCTTCCCTGATCACAATTCTCCTGTCTTCCGAAAAGAGGACGGACCTGCTTCTCCTTCTCAAAGAGAAGCCCAGGGCCATCGAAGAAATCAATGATGAACTTAATACGAACTCCGTTGCAATCCTGCCCCAGCTTAAAAAGCTAAAAGAAAACAGGCTTGTGGTCCAGGAGAACAGAGTATATGACCTTTCCCTTCTCGGGAGAATCATTGTCAGAAAAATAGAGCCTCTTGTGAAGGCTTTCAGGTTGCTTGAGGACAATTACGGTTACTGGTCAGGCCTTAGACCGGGGGGAATTCCTGCAGGCTTTTTTAAGCGGATGGAAGAATTTGTGGCGTACAATCCAGAACGCTATCATGGAGATGATATTTCTTCTGTGTATCGGGAGATGACAGAATCTTTTCGTAATTCCAAAAAAATTCTTCTTATTATTTCATCCCTTAACTCTCGTTATCCGGGCATCTGCACAGAGCATGCAAAAAAAGGGTCGAAAGTATCGATTTTACTAACTCAACCTGTCTTCGAAACATTTGGGACTGAGTTTGAAAAAGAGCTTGACACTCTACTTCTCCTTGATAACTCCGAGGTATACGTACTTGAAAATGATGTTGTCCTCCCGACCGTTGCCGTAACCGATACAATGGTTCTTACCTGCTTTTCTTCCGGGAACCCTCAAAATGAGAGTAACAGTATGGTAAGTTTCGGGGACGAGGCTGTGCAATGGGGTCTGGATCTTTTTGAGTATTTCAGAGCTCTTGCAAAACCCCTTATCTCTGAGCTTGCAAATCCGGGAGATGCCAAACCAGAGAGCTAAGGTCAAGACGATGCAACTGTGTTGCTAGTATCGTAAAAATCTAATTATCGAACATATTATTTGGTAGCTTCCATCAGTTGATATGGTTTTGACCTTAAATTGATGATCCACAATTAAGTTTTCGTGACACTAGTATCGTAAAAACCTAATTATCGAACATATTATTTGGTAGCTTCCATCAGCTGATATGGTTTTGACCTTAAATTGATGATCCACAATTAAGTTTTCGTGACACTAGTTTCAGCTCATCTGGAAAGAAAAAAGGTATGGGAGCAGCAGAAAAGTTCTGGCTAGCAAAAACTCTGATTCGAAAGAACGCTGGCTAGCAAAAACGCTGTTTTTATCCCTTCAGCTCTTCGAGCACTTTTTCAGCCTTTTCTCTTACCTCTGCAAAAATATCTTTTCCTTTTGTGTCAATCCCTACAATAAGGGGCCCGAATTCCTCCACTCTGAGCACCCAGACTGCTTCAGGCATCCCAAGGTCAAGCCAGTGGACAGTTTTTACTTCTTTGATCAACTCTGCGGCAAGGGCTGCACATCCGCCCGTATAGGTCAGGTAAACACATCTGTCTTTTAATGCGGAAGCGAGATCTTTCATCCCGCCTTTTCCTATGATTGCCCGAACTTCATATCTTTTCAGGAGAGGAGGAGTCATCTTTGACATCCTGCCGCTGGTTGTAGGACCTGCTGATACTACTTTCCAGCCGTTTTCTGTCTGCCGCATAAGGGGACCGCAATGGAAGATCACTGCTTCTTTCAGGGAGAACGGAAGCTCTTCTCCTTTTTCCTCCACCTCAAGAATTCTGGAATGAGTTTTGTCCCGCGCTGTCAGAATCTCTCCGGAGATATAAACTACGTCTCCTGCGTTGAGTTTATCTATATCTTCTTTCTTCAGCGGGGTTTGCAGATGATACTCCATTATTCTTCCCCCCTGAAAACGACTGAAGCATGCCTGTTTGCCCAGCACTGGATGTTTACTGCAACCGGAAGGGAAGCTGTGTGGCAGTAAGCGGTTTTCACATGCACGGAAAGGGCGGTTGTGCTGCCTCCAAGTCCCATACAGCCGATCCCAAGCGAATTCACAGCTTCAAAGATTTCTTTTTCGAAACTGTCCATAGGAGCATCCAGAGGTTCGAGCAGAGCTTCTTTTGCAAGCCTTGCTGCCGCATCAAAGGAACCCCCTATTCCCACTCCTATAACCAGGGGAGGACAGGGCATTCCTCCTGCATTTACCACGGTCTCGAGCACGAAGCTCTTGATACTTCCCGTTTCAGTAGGGTTAAACATACGCAGCGAACTCATATTTTCCGAGCCTGCACCTTTCGGAGCGGCAGTGACTTTTAACTGATTTCCAGGAACGAGTTTCCAGTGGATATCCGGAATACCTGTTCCCGTATTATTTCCGCTGTTCTTGCGGGTCAGAGGCTCTACTGCGTTGGGTCGGAGAGGAATCTCAGCCGTTGCAAGGATAACTGCTTCCCTGATTGCAGCTTCCAGATCAAAGCCGGGCTGAAACTCTGTCCCGAGTTCCACAAAGAAAATCAGGATCCCTGTATCCTGGCACATGGGAACTCCATACTTTTTTGCAAGCTCGATATTCTTCAGGATTGCCTGGAGCTGGGATTTTGCAACCTGACTTTCTTCTGCGGCTTCAGCTTTCCTGAGTGCATCCACGACGTCATCAGGGAGCTCGATTTCCGCTTTCCGCAGGAGGTCTGCAATAGACCGGATAAATTTTTCACGGCTGATTTTCGAAGACAAAAGACCACCAAAAAGGATCAAGTAATAAAAATAGATGTGAGAGTAGGAATTTAAATTCCCAGGTACTTACGCAAGTAGATTCTGGATTTTCTGAAAATTGGGCGACCAGGCTTAAATAAGTTTTTGTCCAGCATTCTCTTATTTTCTTTTACTGTTTTTGAACTCGTTTCTAGTATCAGAGAAAGATTTCCTATAAGACGAATGAAAGGTTGAATTCATAGAATCTAAAAAAGTTGCTGGCTTTTAGGAAAGAGGCAATTAACTTTCGAAGGTAATTAGCTGCATTTTTCAAGGGAGCAAAAATGTCAATTTCTAACTTAAGTGCCCGTCGAAGTGTTTTTATTTTTGAATTTTTTTTCTTCTGATGCTTTTTTTAGTTATGCAGCAAAAATCACATCCGGAATAACATCCAGAATATATACTCTGTATATATGTTCACACTGATATATAACTCAAAATTAGGATATAGATATGAACCGCTTTAGGACATAGATATGAACCCGCTTTGAATATGTAAGACATAAGGCATACTTTCAAAATGGCTGTTGATAATTTTTATATTCTAATATCTGCTCATCGAATGTAGATTATATGCAATTGTAACTATGTTTCTAAATATACTTTCTTTATAAATTTTATATTATTATACTTATTATTGATATATAACAAGTATCTTCTATTAGGTATCGAACAAAATGCGATCAATAAAAATATTACAAAAATAATAGAATTTACGGGATCGAACTACTAAATAAGTATAAAAAAGCTCAAACCATCAAAAACATATTACTTTTTCACAAGCTCTTAAGTGGTTGATTTCGATACTAAAATGCGTAAGTTCTATTTTAGATATATCTCAATTAATTTAGCAACTATTGAAGATATTTGGGGATCTAACGTGGAGCAGTTACAAAGGTTGCATTCTTGACCGGAAATCCGAAAATCACTCGATTTTGGAATAGATCATCTTCTACTTACTATAGTTAGTAACTGACTTTCACAACCTATACGAGGAATAAGGGGGAGAGTTTAATGGTAGATGCTGTAGGGCCCGTATTTACGGGCGGATTTGAGGAATTCGTTGTCAACGGCGAAAGCGGAGAGCAGTATACGATCCTTTACTTGCCTGATCGTAATAACGATCAACTACAACGAGAAGGCAAGTCTCCGGTTTATTACTGGGTACCCGGACAGGTGCGATTAGCCCGTTTCGGCGACGCTGGTGATTTTAAGTTCCGCCACATTCATTTTGTAGGCGTTCTGGATGAGCAAACACATGTGGGTGTAGAGGGACGTGCAGAAGTGGTGGGCGGCTTGCTTTCATTCACTACTACATCTCGCTATCCTACTTCGGTTCTGAAGCAGGCAGAGGAGCAGCTTTTGAATAAATTCCGCGGCAATAACGACCGCTACTGGGGATGGCGTACCCAGGCAGCTCCCATGTTTCGCATAGCTCCTATTCGTGACAACCGCACAGCCATCACGAATCTAGCTCCAGGTCGCAACGGTACTGCACCTGCAGAGAATATCGGTGCCGCAGCAGGTGGTGCTACTCCACCCGGTTCACCCGGAGCAGCCCCCCGGAGCCTTGTGCGCCGTGCGGATCTGAGTAAGCATGTAATACATGGCCGGGCAAGCAGCGCGTCTAATCTGGATGCCTGGGCCTGGGAGATACAGGGTCAGGGTCCAGGATCGGTAACCGGCGGTGAAAACGGTTTTGCCGGGCTGGTTGGCGCTTATCCCAGCGAACTCATCTGGGCAGGTTTTCATGGGGCTGCAAGCCCCCTTGTCGTAACACAGTACCTGACACTTCCGGTCTGGAGCCAGGAAATCTGGCTGAAGATTACCGGGAATTGGGATCGCATTTTTCAGCACTTTTCTGCCCATGCCAATGCAAAATACCTGTGGTTTGCAGGCGATGTCAAAGCAGAGTTCAACAATTTGTACATAAATGGCGATATCAAAGTGGAGATGGCCATCGATGGCACCATACCCGGTGCCGAAAATATGGAGAAAGAGATCAATAAACGTATCGACCTTATAGTGCAGAAATTCATGGATGAGGCTGCTAAGCGCATATTTGAACCTGCACCGCCGACGGTCGAGCCAGCCCAGGCGCCCAGCGGTGGTATCTTCAGCGGCATCTTTGGCTGGGGAGGCGGCTTTGCCCTCAAATATCGTCGTGATGAGACAAAACTGGAATTGAAGTATGAAGAAACGCGCTACCATCGTTATTTACAACCTACGACTATCAGCTCTTCCTTTGAAGGCATCTATAATGAAATGAAGCGTGATCCCAATGCGGAAAAGAAGTATTTCGTCCGTCTGATTATGGGCGACCTCAGCCGTAAGGTTACCCGTCTGGTTAAGCCTGTGGTCAACTGGCCGGATCCGTCTAAGAACTGGATAGGTGAACCTGTAGCTTTTCTCTCTGCTGAAATCGGGTATCCAGGACCCACAGGAAGCAAGCAGTGGATGGCACATGTTTTCCAAAGCACAGACACGACTGATCAGACCAACTGGTCGCCAGCCTTTGCACTACGTGAGAAAGATGAAGTGTCCAATCCGCCAGACGATTGGAATCCGGATGTTACTTATGTGCGCCGGCGTGTTCACCTTACCGAACCAATGGGCATGACCGATAACCCATTGGTAAAGATCGATGTTGAGGAGAACGTCATCGACCTGGATCCTGAAGGAGGCACCCCTACTACCGATAATATCCTGGAGGTGCGTGCCGATTCTGCAGGCAAGTTAGAGGTAGGTCCTATGGACATCGATGTAGTGTTACAGGACAATACCCAAATTGTGACAGTGGAGTTCAAGGCAAGTGGACGTAAGCACAATGGTGCCGAACGATCCGTAGTCAAGTTTCAGTGGAAGTTCGATGACCAGGACAGTCCACGTTACTGGGAAATTTTCACAGGTCAACCTGATTATGCGCCCATATACGATTACCGTGTTACTGTCAACGTCAAGGGTACCCTTTTCAGTCGAGGCATGACGTGGACCGGCCCATGGGTTCCAGGTCTTGGCAATGGCCCGATAATGGTACACATTCCTTCTCCTGACGAAGCAGGAGTGACTACACGCCGCATGGAGCCGCGACAGGTTGCGATGGGGTCATCAATAGGCCAACCCTTAGAAGAAAGCGAACCTTCATCAACGGCCCCACCCAGTGGCGAACATGGTGGAACCACATCACCTAGTGGAACAGCATCGCCTGTTGCTGCACCACCGGGTAGATCACGTACCGAGAGCATTTCTGAGAAGAGTGAGGAACATATCGTTGCCGGATACAGCGTCAGCCAGCCCCGGATAGAGGCGCCTCCGAGTGGAGCTGGAGAAAATAAGGCGGCTAAAAAAACAGTACGTACTAAAAAAACAGCAGCCGAAAAAACCGAGCAACTTGAAGAACTAACTGGCGATAAAAACTGGGTGCAGCTTTAAAGCTCATCCAGAATGAGCATAACTTTGTCTGCTTTAGAGGACCGTGGACTAGAAGCAGGGCGTCTCCGGTCCTCTAATCCGTACAATTTTCGATTCACAGGGACGACAAGAGTTCTTTTGGGCAGGCAAGGAGGAATTTTATGTCCGATAAGATTACTAATGATCCGCCCAGCATAGCAAGTTGGGCACCTGAGTCAGTCACCCTCAGCGATGGCACGGTTATTCCCATTCTCAGCATACTCAGCGCCAATGGAGATATTACCTACGTATTACCACAGGCCCCGCTTCTTGTTCACGGTCTATCGGGGGGGCCTATTTTCTCCCTCTCTTTGATCCTCAGTAGCCAGCCAGGTCCCGGAGAAGATAACATTTATCCGTTGATCGAAAGCGGTATACTTACGATAGATGTACGGATAGGGGTGGAAGCGGCTGTGCTGGACGCCATGTCTTCCTATTGCCAGGGGGAATGCCGCCGACTCTTTGCTCGCAGTGTAGAGTACAAACTCCTCTGGTCAGAAAGCGAACAGGCAACACCTGTTGTCCTGACACGGGCCGAGGCCAGTGGAAGCGAAGGTCGAGCAGGCATCAGCGCTCATCTTGACCGTGTACAGGCCTTAGATGTGCTTGCAGCGCTGGATGGCACACCGGCACGCCTGCATCTCTCGGCCACCATCCATTACCAAACCGCCGGCACTCCTCATTCCGTGCACCTCTCAGGTTCCTGGGCCGCTATGCATGACTTTCTTAAGGGCCACATGGACGAAAGTGGCCGTATCAGTGAGACCTTGCTGTACCAGCTTATTTCTGCCATGGCTGAGAAAGGTTTGCTCATAGTCGCTGAAGAAGATGGCAGCCCGATACGATTATCCACGGAAAATCTGGTGCGTCTCTTTATGCGCCAGGCGACAGTCATCTTGCGTCGAGAATCAGAACCCAACAACGGTGAAAACTGGTTTACGCTTCGTCCCCGCCCGTATGAAGGTTTTGGCCTGAGCTACACCGAGTCTATTGTTACCACTGGTATGAAGACCCACGAGCTTTGCGCATCCCTGGATTACATCATTGGCGGTGCACTTGAGGGTCGTAATTGGACAGACTATGTGCACCTGCTGGCTAAGCAGTCAGATAACCTTGCACTCTATTCCCCTCTCCCAAAAAAAGTGCGAGCAGCTCGCAGCCAGCGCGCCGAACGCAGAGACGATAACAGCATAAAGATGGCTGCAATTGATAATGGCCTTATCTCGCTCTCTTTAGCTGCTCGGCCCAGTACTGACCTAATTGCTCGTCCTAACCTTGAGGTGTCACACCTGCCAGAGGGAATAATCCGCCAGATCCCTCTAGACGATCTCCGTCTGGACTTAGGGAAATTGGCTGAAAGCCGCAGCCTGCCTATTGTCAGTGACCGAAATGCCCCTTATTGGAACGACCGCATAGATATCAATAAATTTTGGTATGCTCCTGTATTCGAAATCATCGAGCCCGAATCTAATGCTGATCCCAGTAGCAGTCCATTCCTGTTTTCCTTTGAACGATTTGGCGCTACCAGCACAGGAGAGCCCGCGCTGCGTGGAAACGTACGCTTTACCCTGCGTTCTAAGATGAGTACAGGAACCGAATCTGCCCTGCGTCGAGATAACCTCATTAATAAAGCTCAGCCCGTACACTTTGAGAACCTCTCTGTTTCTCTGCTGATTCCTTTTGTCGATGTAGCCGATGGCCGGGTCAAGCAGCATACTTTTGAGGCGGCTGTGCAAAAGCAGGGTGATGTGGTGATTGCGACTTTATCGATGCTCAATGAGTGGGTACGTCTCACTTACGGTGCGCTTGCCATAGAGGGCTTTCAGACATCATCGGCCCAGGTTCTAATTGCTTATACCTTCAAAAGTTACGTGCCTATTGAGGGCAAAAATCTTGAACTTACATTTGGCGGAAAAGCATTATACACACCCGTTGCCTATTCTGCCATTGAAGCCTCTAATTTAAAGGGCACTACCCACCTGAATGCCACTACTCTCACTTATGTTCAGCCGAGAGAAGAGGTCCATTATAAACGTGAAGCAGCAGGTCTGGTCCCGCGTAACACCTTCCACTTTGAGACAGTCAAGCTAGCCAAATTCAAGGACATTGCCAGCCAGCCGCTGACTGCCACTACTGCTTCGGTAAGACCGCAGCTAACTATTGCCACCAGTGTGGCATCTATTGTGAAAAAGGTAAAGTACGCTATACATACGGAGGTGCAGCAGCAAACGCAGGCACTTCTCATTCCCTGCAACCGGCTTGGTAATTTCTACCAGGAGATACGCAACGGGGCACCCACTTCTATTGGCTGTCAGGATGCACTCAAGCTTGGCCAGACGCGCTATAACTAGTATGAAGAAATAAGTGCGCTGCGTGATCCGGCATATCAGGTCTACCGCTCATTGCAGCAGCCCGGGCATTTCCTGGTGGTGCCAGCTGTTTTTTGCATTAGCCGCCGCGCAGCTGGCGAAACCAATGCTTATCGCCCTTTGATTTTCCTTAATGCAATGATTGACTCCGCGGTGTCCGCCAATAACCGCGTTGAATTGCGTGTCACTCTTGAGCCTGATCTGCCTCTATTTAAGCGTAGTGCACTTCTGGAACTGCTCAAGGCATACGATCAGAATCCAATTATTCATTACCCAACCGATATTCCTGCCGAAATGGTTGATTTCAACTGGGTGATGAATTCTTCCGTCACTGCCAGTAGCGAGGCAGACATACTGGAAGTCAGTGGCCCTTTCATTAGTGTCTACTTCAGTATGGACCTGCCCAACTGGCAGCTCATGCGCAGCATTTTGAATAGCCCTGGGGTTAGCGGAAGTGTTTCCTTTACATTGACCGATGGCAGCAAGCTTTTTTCGAACCTGTTGCTTAAGCTGGACCAGATACGTGGCCCCTGGCAAAGTGGTCCCCTGGAGGTTACAACTCAGGATGGTCAGGTAAGACTCACTAACCGTATTGAAAGGACCATTGACGTCAGCGACCTTGTACGTTACGTCGGAGACAGCGTGGCTGAACGAGTGCCAGTGGAGATCTCACTGACTCCAGGCCAAACTCATACCGTATCTGCCGGCAGCGGACTCCAGCCTGTCTACAGTTACCTGCCGGGGGATCCGGTAGCCATTGAAGAAGTACGCAGCTTTGTTGAAGATATCTATAGCAATTTGATCTTCATCAACTTGCTTAATTTCAGCAACTATAATCTACTTCGACTAAACGTAGAGGCCCGGTTGCAGGGGTTGGACAGTCTCTACACAGCCCAGCTTACAGAGGAGCTGCCTGTGGTTGACATTCCTGTTGTGCTGCCTCTGACTACTTACCTGGAGAAACATGTACTGGACTTTCGTGTAATCAAGATATTCAACGATCGCAAAGCGGAGATGACCGATTGGATCCAATGGGACCTGGACACCACTGTGCCCATCAGCCTCACACGCGAGATCCTTGGTCTTTAACGTAATGGTGACAGTTTGGCCTGTAGAAGATTGCCTGTTGCCATAGTGGGGATTCAATATAGAAAATATCTGAGGGATAACTGAATGAGGGGATATCGTATATGACAAACGGTAATAGAAATGACTCTGAAAGTAATGGGGACAAGAGCACCTATTACTATGATGCTGCCAACAAACGACGAATACCTTTAGTGCATGAGCCTCGCGTCTTCGCTGTGCGTTATCGTTCAGGAAGAAGTTCACGCGATTCCAAATTCTCGCCTCATGCGCTTCGTCTGCTGAGGGATGAATCAAAGAATATTGGCTTTATTTCAAACTATGGGCTTCAGCTGTACCAAACCAACCCTGCAGCTATCAGCCTGCGCACCGATTCCGAGAACCAATTGCAGGATGTGATAGCTCGTGTAAAGAAACTGAGCGCAGAAGATCCGGTGGATTATGCGGCTGTAGCCTACCTGCGCAACCCGGAGAAGCCTTCTACCCGTGTTGGTGACCTCATGTTTGTCACTCGTGAGTTTATGGTACAATTTGAGCCACGGATGACACTGGAGGAAATTGAAGCGTTCAACGCCGGGTACGGCGTTCGCATAGTGAAAAAGCTTGGTTATGCTGAAAACGGCTACCTGCTGGAAGCTCCAGAGGCGGAAGGCGAGCATGGCCCGGTAGTCCTCTCTAATATCTATTATGAGTCAGGAATGATGAAGTTCGCCCATCCTAATTTCATTCGGCAACGACACCTGCGTGAAATAAGCGAACGAACGATGAGGGAAATTGCTACGACAGCTGTCGCGGAGCGGGCTGATCAACCCGTATACCTTTCGCAGCAGTGGCACCTGAAGACAGCGAAAGTTGCGGATGCCTGGGGAATCACGCGTGGTAGCAGTAGCATAAAAGTAGCTATTCTCGACGACGGCGTTGATACCGGTCACCAGGAGTTCGCTGGCAAAATTGTAGCCCAGCATGACTTTGCTTCCGGAGACAATGATGGCAGTCCCAACACTGGAGACGATAACCATGGCACAGCCTGTGCAGGCGTCGCTGTTGCTAAAGGAGTCCGGGCTTCAGGCGCTGCACCGAATTGTTCTCTGATTGCTGTGCGTTACCCGGACTTCCTGGGCTCGGATGCAGAGGGTGAAATGTTCCGATGGGCGAAAGATCAGGGGAGCGATGTCATAAGCTGCAGCTGGGGTCCGGAAGACGGAACCGGCTCTGTTGATCCCTTACCGGATAATGTACGTGCTGCCATCCACTACTGTGTTACCCAGGGGCGCAATGGCCTTGGCATCCCTGTATTCTGGGCTGCTGGAAACGGCAACGAATCGGTCAGCAACGACGGTTATGCTTCTAATCCCGAGATCATGGCTGTGGCTGCTTCCAGCAATAATGAACGCCGTTCTCCGTACAGCGATTTTGGTCCGGAAATTTTTATCTGTGCCCCGTCCAGCGGCAGTGGAGCTCTTGGAGAATTGCGTATCTTTACCGTCGACCGTAAAGGCAGTAACGGTTATAATCCAGACTCGGCTACCGGCATTTCTCACCCTAAGAATGATCAAGACTACACTGATGACTTTGGAGGGACTTCATCTGCCACACCGCTGGTCGCCGGCATTGCCGGCCTTATACTCTCAGCAAATCCGAATCTTCGAGTACAGGACGTGAAACAGATTCTGCGCGATACTGCCGATAAGATTGACCAGAGCGATGGCAATTATGATGTTGATGGCCACAGTAATCTCTATGGCTACGGCCGGGTAAACGCCTTAAAGGCTGTGGAAAGTGCCCGAAACTTCAGTCCGGGTACAACCGGCACCGTACCCGGGCAGCCATCCATCAGTGGGCCTGACAGTATTAACCGCAGTAGTCAGCCTCCTACCTTCCAGATTAACACCGGAGGACGCCGCTTCTATGCCGTGGAAGTTGCTACCAGAGCAGAGCTTTTCAATGGCAGTGCCCATGGCAGCGAACGTGATTCTAATAATTTCTATGCCTCCTGGACCGCCGGATTGGAAAGCGTCACGCCTTATAACCTGCCGACAGATGTATGGGATCGGCTGAACCAAGCTGACCGCCTTTTTTACAGGCTGCATGTGGCCGATGATAACGCCTGGTCCAATTATGACGTTACTGTTGGCGATAACCAGGCTGACAATGCACCCAGTATTCAGATCCTGGCAGTTTCGGAACCCTCTTCATCAGCAGGACTATCCATCAGCGGGCCTGGCAGCATTAACCGCAGTAGCCAGCCTCCCACCTTCCAGATTAACACCGGTGGACGCAGCCTCTATGCTGTGGAAGTAGCTACTCGAGCAGATCTTTTCAACGGTGATGCCCATGGTAGCGAGCGCGATTCTAATAACTTTTATGCTTCCTGGACTACGGAATTGGAAAGCATTACGCCTTACAACCTTCCAACAGACGTGTGGGATCGGCTGAAGCAAGCTGATCGCCTTTTCTACAGGCTGCATGTGGCCGATGATAATTCCTGGTCCAATTATGACGTTACTATTGAAGATAGCCAGGCTGACACTGCACCCAGTATTCAGATCCTGGGTGGCACAACAACTACGCAGCAGATGATCACTTTCCCAAGCGGTGCCACTTTCAAGGTAGTAGGCACGCCGCAGGATGGCATCGATTATAGCGATCCGGTTGGTAATGGCGTAGTGCCTCTTATTGAGGTACGCGACCGTATGCAGGAGAATATATCAAGGAATTTTAAAGTGAAGGAACTGGCGGCTACGGACGGCGCGAGATATGCTCGTATTTCCCCGGAACTTGTAGAAGGCTTACAACGGATTCGCGACCGTGTGGGTTCGGCCGTTGTTGTAAATTCCGGGTATCGTCATAATGTCCTCAATGAGGCAGTTGAAGGCGCAGATAAAAGCCAGCATATTACCGGTCGTGCGGCAGATATTAGCGCTTCTGCTAAACGTCCGCTCGATCTGGCACGCATTGCTCTGGAGGAACTGGGCTGCGACATAGGCATCGGGTTAGGACGTAACAGTATTCATGTCGACCTGCGGGGCCAGCTGACCAGCTGGCGTTATGAGGGCGCTGAGTTAAGCGAAAATGAGTTCGATCAGTGGGTGCGTGATACCTGTCGTCAGCTTGGTCAGCGGCGTTCAGAAAGAGCAGAATACAGTGAAAGAGTAGTGCCTAACATAATGGGCCCGGTGATCTATGCCGCTGACGACGAGGCACCTACTTTCTACATTGAACTTGGCCCTAATTCTTACTATGCGGTAGAAGTAGCTACGCATGCAGATCTGCTCAATAGTCAGTACGAAGCTGAACGTAATCCCAAAAATTTCTATGGTTCCCGGGATGAAGAGGGATTTAGAGAAGCGCGTGGAGTTACCACTACATATACTCTTCCGAAAAAAGTGTGGGAACGCCTGCGCAATGAAAAACGTCTTTATTATCGTATAGCCACCTCGGCGACATCCACCCCGGAACGAAGTAATATTCTCTACTCCACGCCGGATCAACAAGCAGCCGATGCGCCCTGGATTGAGCTTATTGGTGGCCGGCAGGAAAGGGAAGAATCTGCTTTCTTGCCTTTTGATTTGCATGCGACTCGAAAAGCCGATGAAAATCTGTGGCGTAAGTGATTGTTTGACAAAAATTTCAGCAGAATAGAGGGCTTCCAATGTTTTTCGAGTTACAGCTTTCTTCGCAGGTTTTCGGACATATTGTTCGGAATCGAATCAAGGCAATTCCACTTTGTATAGATCAGGAGTTCGATCTTGACGGCACGCTATATGTTATTGACCATGTCGATGTCGTTGACGCGACCACAGTGAACAAGCAGATAGTACCCACTCAGATCGCCTGGATCTTCTCACAGAAAAACTACACTTTTTTCACTGTCCCTTACCTGCAAGTCAAGCAAGGAGTTACCGTGCGACTGGTGAAGAACTCTGACCTCGAACAAAAAGGGCCGGATGCGAGCCAGCCTTCAATGGAGTTCACAGTCTTTCCGGTTTTTAACATCTCAATGCAGGTTGTCGCAGCGCAAGTTGGGCAGGGCGGACCTGTACAGATACGGTATACGTTCGACCATATCGAGTATGGGATTCTGAGCACCCTGATCTCTCCTGCCAATCAGGAACAGATTGAGAAGATTCTCGCCAGATACCAGCTGGCTCCGACCACGATTGATCTGTCATCATTATCCCGGTTGCTCAACCGCTCGGTTGCTGCAATCAATGCTGGCATCACATGTAACTCAGAGGGTGATTTTATTGCAATGCGCGTCGAGATCCGCGCGGATGAAGATTTGGGGCCTGAGTTTTTTACCCGGGGCCCGGTGAACCTGCTCAATGGAGGTGACTGGGCCCTGTTGGCGGACGCCCGCATTTTCACGGAAGAGGCAAACAAGAAGATAAAAGATGGTCTCGAGAGCGTTTCAAAGTTCAAGCTACAGAGAGGTCCTTTGGTATCCTGGGATCCCAGCGGTCCAGCCCTTGATATAAACCTGGGTGGTGAAGCTGTGGATGCGTGCCCATTCTTCGTAGACGACATCGACATGGATGTCGACATGGGAATCCGGGCGGTACTGTCCGTTCCTAGGACAAATGTGCTAAGGACTCATTACCATTTCAATCCCTCTGCATCGAACGTTTTAGAAGAAGCTGCCTGCGCTGTGACAGCAGCGCTGCTGTGGCCTTTTATCGGCCTGGTTATGTTCGATCGGGACCAGATTGACCTGCCTAAGTACATGGTTGGCGTGCTCGTACACCCATTGATAAGGTTCGTTGCCCTCCTCTTTGCGATCGAGACTCAGGGACTGTCGGAGGATATCTCCGGGGATCTCGGGAAGAACTGCAAAAAGCAGGACGATGAGAACTATGAATGTGAGGATGAGTTTGACCTCATTCTGGCCGGCCTCAGTGGCCGCCTGGAACTTCAAACGATTCAAGGAGTTCCTCAGGGTCCAGTCCTGAGCGGTACCGTTACGAACCTTCGGAATTTCAACACTGGAAAAATCACGAGCGTGAATGTAGCTCCCTTCAAATGGCAGGTTGCAGGCCGATGCAAGTCGGGATTTTCGATCGTAAATCAGGCTTCTGTCTCGATAGGCGTAGAACCGCCGGTAGCTCTCTGTTCAGCGAGAATTATGAATGATCCTCAAGGGGAGTTCACGCTGACTTTGGGTGATAATGAGGTTATCATTCAACCCGGGTTCAAGCCCGACTATGTGAGGAACCCGTACCCCTGCCGTATTCGACTGGTCACCACGCATGGAGTAAGGACTATAATTATTCCTCCGCCACAGGCGCAAACAAGTCAGGAAGCACATGACCTGGAAACAGGGCGGCTCAGGGCTATCGCCTCGTGTTACCGCTGGGAGAAGCACTTCACTCCGAAGGAAAAGATCGAGTGGCTCATCGACCCGCCTTTAGGGATAACACAACATCTTCAGTCCTGGCAGATAACGGTGAGCAATCTCCGACCGGAAGATCGAATTCTTGTGGAAGATCAAACAGGTACGATAATGCTGTCCGCTCTGCCGTCGGAAACTGGAGTGGCGCGTCTCAATTTGCTCTTCGAAGGGAAAGACGCGCCTTCAGAGCTGTCGCTCGAACTGGATGGCGTGATCGATGAAAATCAGAAACCACGAAAAATGGAAGTTCGGCAAACTCTCTTTGTTCATCGGTCCTCTGTTCCGGCACCTGCAAGTCTGCAGCACTTGTCATTTGAAAGAAACGGTAAGAAGAGCCTTTTAGTATATTCTTCTCCTCACGAGGAACACAAGCTTGATGTCAGCGTCCCGATAAGCCCGGTACTGCAGGGAATCACAGCAGAAAAAGAACATGTTAGCGAGAAAACGCAGGTCATCCACAGAGGCAAGCAGGTTGCCTCTTCAATGACGCAGAACGCAAAGACTCTTGAGATGCTCCGTCCGCGGCTGAAGAATATCCGCGCAATCGGCAACCCCAAGCTCGGCGGATTCAAGGAAACCCTGTATGTGGGCCTGGAGCGAGGCGGGTCTCTGTTCGACCTCTCCAACCCAAAGGAGCCTCGAGAGATTCAGACATATCAAGGCAAGCCGTGGTTCGAGGGTACGGCTCTTTCCGGTCGCTTTCTCGCCAGGCATGACCCTGAGAAAGGAAGAATCGAAATATTTGAAGCAACGGCCTCACGTACTATTTGAGTGCGTGAATGAAAAGAAAAAACAAATTGTGTGGGCGCAAGATGCGTATAATGGAGAATCTCGTAATGGAAAATCTCGTAGCATGCGTCATCTAAACATACTTAGTGGGAGGTTTTTATGTCCGAAAAAATATCAATTCATGGGAAGGTACAGGGGTATGATCAGAAGCCGATTTTTATGATACAGGTGTCGGCCTGGGTAGAAGAAAACAATTCTCTTCGTGAAGTAGACCGTACGTACACAAATGAGGATGGCATGTACGAGCTTTCCGTACTACCGGGTACACCAATTTCGGTACGTTTTGATACGCATTGGTCAATCACAAATGCAACTGAATGGCATCCGGCTGTAGTTCCGAACATCGAAGCCAGGCAAGATATTGTACTTAATCGTTACCTCATGCATGTTGGTACGACAAGCGGTGTTACAGCTGAAATTGACGCGCTCACAGCCTACCAATTCTGTGCCATGTGGACTGCCAGACAAGCAGACAGGGAATCAGCCCGAAAATATGCCGAGTCTGTAGTTTCTCGACTGTCACAAATGAAGGTACCTATGTCTGAATTTGGTGAATTTCAGAATAAACTGATAGAATTCTTCTTAAGACAGGCTGAATCTTCCTGATTCCACATAGTCCGAATTCAAATAGTTTAGTCCGAATTCATAATAGTTACCATCGATGTGACTTTGTTAATCCTGTGCTTTTTGAGACTGCGGAATAAAGGGAATGTCTATGGGCAAGATGAAATTCTTTAAGGTCCCTTAAAGTCTTAAATCATTTTCTGAGACTGCTCTTAGTATCCTTTCACTTCCGTATATCCTTTGTCTGCGGTTTCACAATTGTACGTTTCTCAGGATATGCTATCCTTCCCCGTTTACAGATAAAAGACTCGTCTAAGTCGACTGCCATTTGCTGCGCCAGCGCTGCCGGGATGCCCATGATCATCAACTCGGGAGGCAGCCAGGAATTTCCTGTCGGATCAACAGGACCTACATAAGCCGAGTCCTTGGGCGCATTCTCTGCCATACCTGCAGGGAAAGCGAGCATCATGGAACAGGTAGGTCCGCCGGGTATTACCGTCTTAAAGAAGATGTCAGAATTATTGAACTGTGCCAGGCCACATAGATTCCTGATTTGCTCACTGCCCGCAAACAGTATCAGCGCTCTGATCATTTCCGGTGCAATATCATCGGTACAGGGTCCGATGACAGTATATTTGCCAGGCGGAGTAATTTTCCCTGCACGTTTCATGGTCTCTTCGAACAGTTCCGGCGACGCCTTTAAGTGCTCGGCAGCGCCACCATGAAAGTCAGGCGTGCCCACAGTCACAAAGTACTTCAGCTTCGGATGCGGTTCAGCAAGTCCCATCCATACCAGTCCGCCGCTGCAGCACTGCTCGTGAGCTGCTTCAACATAGAGTGGAGGAGTTTCTTCAAAAAGGGCAGAAGTATAGACCGCCTTTGCTATACACCGATCTACTGTGGATGATGGAACTGCTCCCTCAGGGATTTCATCCGTGCCGTAAACACATAGAGGACGTAATTTCAACCTGCCAGCTGTGGAAAGTCTTTTTCCCAGCTCCAGAACGTTTAGCATAACGGGCATAGAGGTTTTCTCCATAAAATAACCTTATGAAAGCTTTATTATTTGATCCAGCCCTTTTCCATCCAGTAATCGCAATTGTGCGTCCAGTGGTCTTTGTTGGCAAGGATAACATATTTGAACCGTTCTCTCCAGGCTTCATGTGCAGACGCCTGTTCAGGGTATTGTCTTTTCTCTCTTATCGCTTCAACAAGGTCTTTGCCCATTTCACGCGATTTCTCAATGGCTGCTTCCATTGCCGAAGGGCCCTGTGCCATTGCACAGCCTACTCCTCCTATAGCGTTGCCTCCGCAGTGTGTCATAAAATTATTCATGATATCAAGGACAAAATCAATCTCTCCGCTGCCTGCAGTTGTCAGAGAAAGCCCGTATTTTCCGTCAAAGAGCTGCTCATGAATAACAAGTGGACTTCTGTCAAACAGGGTCTTGAGCTGGGCTGTCACATTTGTTATGTAATTGGGGCTGCTACAGATTATACCGTCCGCAGCCAGCAGCTTTTCCAGCACACTGTTATAGTCGTCTTTTATTGAGCATACGCCTTTGTCATGGCAGGAATTACATGCAGTGCAATATTTTATTTTCAATTTAACAACATCGATTGACTCGATGTCAGCTCCTGCTTCCGCCGCTCCGTCAAGAGCTGCATTCAGCAATTTTAAAGTGTTACTGTTCTTGCCTCTTGGGCTTGACTGTATCCCGACTATTTTCATAGTTTCCCTCTTCATATTTTTATGAACGTGACAATAATAGGACTTACGCACTTGAGGTACTAAATCAAATAGCGCAAACACTGTGATTTAAAATTACATTTTAGACAGTTGAAGGTTTAATGCTATTGATTTTTCATTTCAACTGCGTAAGTCCTAAATAAATTATTTTGATTAGGGCTTTATATCCCTTTTGTAACTTTTACAAGGTTATTGGTGACCTGGATTAACTTGCCATACGGTATCAGTATTCCCTGTAACTTCAGGCAGTGAAAAAAGAGAATTATAATATAATGAATGGGCCTATCCGAAAAGTCCTGCTGTTCTGAATGTTATTCATTCGTATGCTAAATGAAGCATAGCAAGGCAATTCTCAATTTTCTTTTCCTATCTATAAGCAGTCTTCTAAATCTATGCAGCCAAGAGCGTGTCCTTTCTACAACCCATCTTCTTGCCCTATAACCTAGTATCGTAAAAACCTAATTATCGAACATATTATTTGGTAGCTTCCATCAGCTGATATGGTTTTGACCTTAAATTGATGATCCACAATTAAGTTTTCGTGACACTAGTGTCATGGCAATTTATTTATGGTGCATAATATTTTGACATTTTTTCATCAGCAATTTTTCGAGTAAACTTCCAGTTTATCTTACTTTCATGTTCGTTTCTCCTCTTAGTCCAGGAATCCAC
>Ga0074193_1001089_pt1 | contig 37143 bp, 36 predicted proteins | sample EPASupsiteHSE605_FD_64523 | JGI IMG/M metagenome (GOLD analysis project Ga0074193, IMG submission 64523) | Bioremediated contaminated groundwater from EPA Superfund site, New Mexico - Sample HSE6-05 | ecosystem: Environmental > Aquatic > Deep subsurface > Groundwater > Contaminated ... | reverse complement strand
GTTCCCGCCTTGCCGAAATCAAGGAACGCCAGCACCTGGAAAAGGTCGATGACATCAAGGGCGTTCAGATGAAAATCGAGTGGGGCTCACAGATCCGCTCCTATGTTTTTATGCCCTATACTCTTGCAAAGGACCACCGCACGAACTTTGAAAACGGCAACATCAACGCTGTTATGGACGGTGACCTCGACGGTTTCATTAACGCCTATCTTGCAATGAACGCGGGCAAATAAAGAGAAAATACAATTATGGTTCGCTCCGTATTCGGCACTTCTCACTCTTGGAGGTCAAAATGAAAGGTATAATTCTTGCCGCGGGTAAAGGTACCCGCCTTTATCCGATAACACATTCTGTCTGCAAACCGCTTCTGCCCGTTTATGATAAGCCTATGATTTATTATCCGCTTTCCTTGCTGCTTGAGATGGGTATAACTGATATAATGATAATCGTTCCGCCTGACGACGAACAGGCGCAGTTTGAGCACCTGCTCGGAAGCGGAGAAAACTTCGGAGCAAAAATCACATATCTTAGGCAGTATGAAAGACGGGGGATTGCAGACGCTTTTATTCTCGGCGCGGACTTCGTCGGAAACGACAGGGTATGTCTGGCGCTGGGAGATAACATTTTCTTCGGTAGCAAGCTCCATGAAAGACTTATGGAGGCCAAAGAAAGCAAATCCGGGGCGACGGTTTTCGGCTGCTATATGGAAGACCCCAGACCCTTCGGCGTTGTTGAGTTCGACGGCGAGGGCAAGGTTGTCAGTATTGAGGAAAAGCCGCAGTATCCGAAATCGAACTATATTATTCCGGGGCTGTATTTCTATGACAGCCGCGTCGCTGAGATTGCGAAAAACGTCAAACCGTCAGACAGGGGCGAGCTTGAGATAAGCTCGGTAAACAGTGAATACCTTGAGCTCGGCGAGCTGCGCGTTGTAACGCTGGACAAGGATGTGACGTGGTTTGATACGGGCAATTCGAGCTCATTGCTGGACGCCGCCTGTGCAATACGGGACTATAAAAACTCTACGGGGCGCGAGGTTGGCTGTCTTGAGGAAACCGCCTATAAAACAGGGCTTATTTCCTGCGAAAAGCTGAGGTCGGTCGCGGAGAAAATCAAAATGTCCGATTACGGCAAATATCTGATGGACTTTGCCATGAACGGCAAGAAATAAAGACGCAAAAAAAGCGCGGGACAATCTTGTCCCGCGCTTTTTTTGCTGGGCCTAGCAGAGCGGTTTTATCTGTATATTTTCGTGTTTCCGGAAATCGTCTCGTCAATAGAGCGTGCCAGACCCTCTTTCGCGGCTTCAAGGTCCCTTGCGCGTATCGCACCGCATAGAGCGTCTGTTCTTTTGCGCATCACGTCAAAGCCGTGCAGCCGGAAAAACCTCTCGAAAAGCGTCGTATTAGGGGCTTTGAACGAATAGAATATGAGAGGTAACAGGGTATTTCCCGAAAAAACGCAGAGCAGATGGTCAAATTCAAAAACGATTTCCGCTGCCCTGGCGCTGTCGCTCGTTTTATCGAGCTGTGCGGAACATTTGAACAGCTGCTTGATTTCGTCGTCTGTAATTCTGGGAATCGCAAGCTCCAGTGCAAGCGCCGTTAGCACCTTGCGAATCTGAAGTATCGAGAGGATGTCCGCGTCCGGAAGGGTCCCGCCGTTGAACTTCATTATTGAAACAAGCGTGTCGAGCTTGCCCTTTTTATGAAAATCGGCGACATAGGTACCGCTGCGGGGGATGATCTCCAAAAAGCCTTTGTCTGAAATTTCGGCAAGACCGCTGTTTACGACGCTGCGGCTTATATGCATGGACTCGGCAAGCTCGCGCTCTGAAGGGAGCTTCTCACCGATGACCAGTTTTCCCGATAATATCATGTTCTCAAGCTGCTCGATGAACAGTTCCTTTAGGGTTGGTGCGTTCAGTCTTGAAAATTCCATTTTACTTACCTCCTAAATGTGGTACAACCACGTACCACGTGTGTATTATATCATAATACTGCATAGAAATGCAAGCAATATTACTGAAAAAACAATTGAAAATACAAGAAATATTGACACCCGGGGGGAGGCATGGTATTCTATTCTCAGATTAGAGCGAGCAGGTGTTGGCTTGGTAAACATACCAAGCCATCTTAGACGAAGGTGAAGGTCCTGTTTTAATGTTTTGGAGGGCCGGCAGGCTCATCGGACGAAAGATGGAAGCTCGGCTTTTTATGTATGGAATGCTTTTATGAGAGGTAGAAGAATATGGAACACAAAGAAAAAGTCTTAATGTTTGCAAACAAGGTCGGCAACAAAAAGAACGGACAAAAGTCAGGTCTGACTGCGTCCTATACCTGGACTGACCCCGAATACATGATACTTGAGCCGGTCGTTACCGACGAAATGGCGGAAGTCGCAATGGGAATGGATTTCCGCGTCCGCAAGAGCGCCGAGGAAATTTCGAAGGCCAGCGGCAAGGACCTTGAAACGACCAAGCGCTGCCTTGCTGCGCTGTCCGATGCAGGCGTATGCTTCATCAACACTATCGACGGGGTTGACGTCTACTGGTATGACTCATGGATTCCCGGTATAATGGAGATGATGACGAACCATCCCACAAACCCCTATAAATACCCCCAGATTGCCGAGGCGTTTGAGGCTTACGGCAGAGTTCGCGGCTCCAAGTCGGCAGGACTGTTCCCCGTCGGCGTAGGTCTTATGCGCGTTATACCCATTGAAAAAGCTATCGACGGCAATTCACGTGCCTGCTCCTACGAGGAAATCTCCTCATATCTGGACGCCGCCCACAGATTTTCGGTTTCCAACTGCTCCTGCCGTACGGCAAGAGAAATCATGGGCGAGGGCTGCGGACACCTTAAAGAGGATATGTGCATTCAGCTTGACCACGCTGCGGAATACTACATACGTACAGGACGCGGACGCGAAATCACGCGTCAGGAAGCAGACGAAATCATAAAGAGAGCCGAGGAAAACGGTCTGGTTCACCAGATTCCAAATACCGACGGCTCAGGCAAAACTCACGCGATCTGCAATTGCTGCGGCTGCGGCTGCTATGCGCTTCGCTCAAGTACAATGTTCAAAAACAACGATATGTCGCGCTCTAACTATGTTTCCAGGGTCGACAAGGAAAAGTGCGTAGCCTGCGGCCAATGCGCCGAAAACTGCCCTACAAACGCCATACGTCTCGGGCAGAAGCTCTGCTCCAAGGCACCCGTTGTTACCGATATCACCACAAAGGTCACTCCGCGTGATTATAAATGGGATGATGAGAGTAAATGGAACACGGATTACCGCATCAACCGCAAGAACGTCGTTGATTCCGGTACATCCCCCTGCAAATCGACCTGCCCGGCGCACATAGCGGTTCAGGGCTACATCAGGCTTTCCGCACAGGGAAAATACACGGAGGCGCTCGAGCTCATAAAGAAGGAAAATCCGTTCCCGGCGGTCTGCGGACGTATCTGCCCCCACGCCTGCGAATCCGAATGTACGCGCGGCGAAATTGACGCGCCTATCGCAATCGATGAAATCAAGAAATTTATCGCGGATCAGGAGCTTCGTTCTGACGTCCGCTTCGTACCTAAAAAGCGTCACAACTACACAGACAAGAAGATCGCGGTGGTCGGAGCGGGACCCGCGGGACTTTCCTGCGCATATTATCTTGCACTTGACGGCTACTCGGTTACCGTATTCGAAAAGCATGAGAAGCTCGGCGGAATGCTGACTCTCGGAATTCCGTCCTTCCGTCTTGAGAAGGACGTCATTACGTCAGAAATCGAAATTCTCCGCGAAATGGGCATCGAGTTCAAAATTGGCGTCGAGGTCGGCAAGGACATAACACTTGACGAGCTCCGCACGCAGGGCTACAAGGGCTTCTATCTTGCAATCGGAGCACAGGCCGGACGCAAACTCGGCATTGAAGGCGAGGACTCCGAGGGTGTAATTGCAGGCGTTGATTTCCTTAAAAACGTAAACCTCGGCAACGAGTCAAAGCTTTCGGGCAAAATTGTGGTCATCGGCGGCGGCAACGTTGCAATCGACGTAGCGCGCACCGCGGTACGCGAGAACGCGGAAACGGTCGGAATGTACTGTCTTGAAAGCTCAGCCGAAATGCCCGCGCTTCCCGAGGAGGTCGAGGAGGCAAAGGCCGAGAACATCAAGATAAACAACGGCTGGGGTCCGAAACGCATCATAGTCGAAAACGGCAGGGTGACCGGAGTCGAGTTCAAGAAGTGCGTATCCGTTTTTGATAACGGCAAATTCTCGCCGAAATACGATGAGAACGAGGTCATTACGGTTCCCGCGGACTATGTTCTGCTCTCCGTCGGTCAGTCCATCGAGTGGGGCAAGCTGCTTGAGGGAAGCAAGGTCGAGCTCGGACGCGGAAACACGGCGCTTGCCGACAGCTTCACCTATCAGACGGCACAGCCTGACGTTTTTGTGGGCGGCGACGTTTTCACAGGACCGAAGTTTGCCATAGACGCGATAGCGGCAGGCAAGCAGGGCGCGATTTCGCTGCACCGCTTTGTACAGCCCGGTCAGAATCTGCTTTACGGCAGAGACCGCAGGGAGTATATTTCTCTTGACAAGAGCAACCTTGTCATCAGCGGCTACGACAACACTCCGCGTCAGGCACCCGGACACAACCCCGAGAGCTCCAAATCCTTCAAGGACAGCCGTATTACCTTCACCGAGGAGCAGATGAAGAAGGAAACCGAGCGCTGCCTCGGCTGCGGAGCTGCGATAGTCGACGAATACATGTGCGTGGGCTGTGGTCAGTGCACGACCAAGTGCAAGTTCGACGCCATACATCTTGAAAGAGTCTACGACGGCGAGGGCGTTTCCTTCGAGAAAATCAAGCCCGTCGTTCTCAAGACGATGGTCAAGCGCGAAGGCAAGATTATGGTCAGAAAAGTCAAGGATACCTTTGCAAAGAAGGACTGAAATATAACAAACGAGAGAAAAGGCGGGTATGGTCTATGCATGAGCTTGGAATTGTAATGGAGATTGTCCGTGTAGTCGACGAATTAGCCAAAGAGCAGGGAATAACCGCGGTTGACTCCATAGTCCTGCAAATCGGCGAGCTGTCACCCGTAGTACCGAGATTTGTCGAGGAGTGTTTTCCGGCAGCCGTTGACGGGACTTTTATGAAGGATACAAAGCTTGAGATTGAGATTATGCCCGGAAACGCAATCTGCAAAGACTGCAGCACGGTTTTTAACGTGCTTGAAAACAGCGGTAAATGCCCGAATTGCGGCAGCAAGACCTTCGACATACTGAGCGGCAGAGACTTTTATATCAAAGAGATAAAAGTCCCCGAAGAATAGTTTTTATCGGTGAGGGGGTTTACCCCTTGAAATAACACGAACCGTTCCGGTGGTAGAATTACGTCACCAAAACGGTCCTTTGTTCAACAAAAAAAGACCTCCGTTTTCAAACGGAGGTCTTTTTCGTTGTTTGATATTACTTTACGCTTTCTTTTTTCTTAATGAAGAAAACACCGATCAGCATGAAGAAGGCAAAAATTGCGAGGTAATAAACTACCGTCATCCGCTGGGAATAGCAGGCTGCAAATACCATGAACAGGCAGCCGAGTATTGCGAGTATCGGCATCACAAAACGCTTGAAGCCGCCCAGTTCCTTCTCCTTTATCATCATGGAGATGAAAATCGGAATATAGGAGAAGTAGATTGTAACTATCGGAAGCTCCGAGGTGTCAAAGGAGAACTTTCCGAACCAGGGAACCTCAACGAGGTTTGCTCCGTAGAAATAAAGGAGCCAGAAGCCGCAGAAGAAAATCCCGAGGATGGAAGAGTTCGTGGGCATATTCGTTGTGGGGTCGACCTGCTTGAACATCTCGGGCTTGGGGCCTTCGTTTCTGACTGCCAGCGAATACATCCCGCGTGTGCAGCCGAGCATAAGACCGTTAAGAGTGCCGAGGCAGGAAATGATGACAAATACGAAAAGAAGAGTTCCGCCGGCCTTCGAGAAAATCGTCGCGAAAGCAATCTTGGCGCCGTCCTGGCCGCCCTGCATCATGACTTCATTCGTTACTCCGCCGGTGAGACCGATATAGTAGAGTATGTAAATGACAACTACGGCAAGTGTGCCGATAACGAGAGCCTTCGGCAGGTTTTTCTTCGCGTCCTTGAGCTCCGCGTTGATACTTGTAGCAATTATCCAGCCTTCATAGGCGAAAGCAGTTGCAACGACCGCCGTAAACAGAGCCATACCGGTGCTCTTTGCGGGGTCGACGACAGCCGTAAAATTCTGAACCGTAAGACCGTTGGTAAGTCCGACTATCAGACCGACTATGCCCATGAGAATTAGGGGGATGACCTTAATGACGGTCGCAGTAACCTGGAATTTGCCTGCTATGACAGGCGACAGAGCGTTGACCGCATAACTTGTGCACATGAAAAACGCGGCTATGGCAAGGCATGAGCCTCCGGTTATATCCCAGCCCAGAAGGACACAGGTGAAGCGCGCGCTGACCCATGCCAGAACACTTGTCAGCGTCGGATAATAGATGGTGCTCATAAACCAGCCCAGCAGATAGGCATACTTGCTGCCGCAGGTAACCTCGGCATAGTCGACAAGACCGTTGACATAGCTGTAACGGGTCGCCATTATCGCAAAGGTGTATGCGCAGACGACCATGATGGCTCCGCCAATGAGCCATGCGAGTATACCGAGCTTTTGATTTCCGCCGGTGACGTTAAGAATCTTTTCCGCTTTGAAGAAAACGCCGCTGCCGATGACGATGCCGACTACCATTGCTATAGCCACAGGCAGGCCGTATTTCTCCTTCAATTTAGAATCCATATTTTCTCCCTCTTTCAAATAGTTAGCCAATCCAGTATCAGCCGAAAGTATAATAACACATGTATTTGATAAAATAAAGAACAAATTGTACAATACAGCAATTGTTTAAAGAGAAATACTGGAGCTCCTGTGCAATTTAACGATACAAATCGGTAAATTGTAAAAGAAACTATAGATTTCAAGTGAAAATCGTATAAAGGACCGAGGCGGCTCATTCTGCCCCGGTCCCCAATGTTTAATAGCCGTATGATTTCGAGAAGCGCGGATGCATTCTTCTGAAATATAGTATTACAGCATCGGATATACAAGCAAAGTATGGATTTCCGACTGCTTTTGTGCTATTATAACTATCGTAAAACTTCGGTGCGACCAAGGCGGGAACAAGGCGTATCCGGCTTTGACGCATACTATAGTAATAGAGAGGTAGAGCAATGCAGGGATTATATTATAACGGGAAGGTTGCGCTGCTCAGAAACGACCTTCCCAAGCCGGAGCCTGATGCGCACGAGAGCCTTGTGCGCATCTCCCTTGCCGCGATATGCAACACGGACAGGGAGATTATGAAGGGTTACAAGCCGGATTTTTCCGGCGTTCTGGGGCATGAATTTGTCGGCGTTGTTGAAAAATCGGGTAATCCTGCGCTTGTAGGACAAAGAGTCGTCGGTGAGCTTAACGAGGGCTGCGGCGAGTGCATTTACTGCAAAACCGGCAGGGAAAGGCATTGCGAAGAAAGAAAGTGCATCGGCATAACGGGCAAGGACGGCTGCTTTGCGCCGTATATGACGATTGCATCGAGACTTCTGCACGTTGTTCCGGATAACGTCACGGATGAGCAGGCGGTTTTTGCCGAACCGCTGGCCGCCGCGCTGGAGATTCCTGACCTTATTCATATCCGTCCGTCCGAGGAAATCTGTGTCATCGGCGACGGAAGGCTTGCGTTCCTTATCGCGCAGGTACTCGCGCTCAGCGGAGCTGAGGTCACCGTTCTGGGAAAGCACGAGGACAAGCTACGACGCTTCGGGAGCTTTGCAAAAACCGTAACAGCCTGCGACAGGCGTTTTGATGTGGTCATAGACGCCGCCGGTTCCCCCTCGGGAATTGACGCGGCAATGAGGCTTGTGCGCAGCAGGGGGACGATTGTTCTCAAGAGCACCTACGCGGGGAATACCGAGATTAACCTCTCTGCGCTCGTCGTCAACGAGGTGACGCTCGTCGGGAGCCGCTGCGGACCCTTTGCTCCGGCTGTGAGGCTGCTGTCACGCGGGCTTCTGGAGCTGCCCGCAATCGAACTCCACCGAATCGAAGACTGGAAAGAAGCCTTTGGAAGCCGTGCTTTCAAGGTCGGATTTGATTTCGGCAGCTGTTGACAAACTGCTATAATTCTCATTATATGGTGTAATCTTCTTGCAAAGCGGATAAAAGTATACTATAATATGTAGTGTGTTTGAGGAAGAAAATTGCTTCTCAGACAGGATGAACAAAGACCATATCGTAATATGGATATTTGGAGGTAAAAAAATGAAAAAGATTCTTGCGCTGACCCTTGCTATCGTTCTCGTTCTAAGCCTTGCGGCCTGCGGAACAAAAACCGCTACATCCGCAACGGACACGCCCGCTGCCACAGAGTCTGCGGCTGCAGAAACAGGCCTCAAAATTGCTATCGTAACCAGCCCCTCAGGTGTTGACGACGGCTCCTTCAACCAGAACAACTATGAAGGCGTCCTGAGCTTCATCGCGGCTCACCCCGAATCCACCGTCACGCCCATTCAGGAAACCGATATGGCAAATGCCGTAAACGCTGTTGCTGATATAGTGGCAGATTACGACGTTATCGTAGTTCCTGGCTACCAGTTCGGCGGCATCACGACCATTGCACAGGAAAACCCCGATAAATACTTCATCCTTGTTGATTCTTATCCCTCCGATCCCGCTGATTCAACCGGCGTTGCGACGATCGAAGTTTCCAACATCTATGCTATGCAGTTTGCGGAGCAGGAGAGCGGCTTCTTTGCGGGCATCGCTGCCGCGATGGAAACAACGACCGGCAAGGTCGCGGTTGTCAACGGACAGGCCTATCCCTCCAACGTCAACTATCAGTACGGCTTTGAAGCCGGCGTAAAGTATGCAAATGCAAAGCTCGGAACAAAAGCTGAGTGCGTTGAGCTTGCAACCTATTCGGGCACAGACGTAACCGGCGCTGTTGTCGGCGGCAACTATATCGGCAGCTTCAATGACCCCGATACAGGCAAAATCGTCGGCGCGGCTCTCATCGCAGAGGGCGTTGACATCCTCTTTGTCGCGGCAGGCAACTCCGGCAACGGCGTGTTCACCGCAGCCAAGGAAGCAACGGGCGTCAAGGTCATCGGCTGCGACGTCGACCAGTATGACGACGGCGCAAACGGCGATACCAATGTCGTTCTTACCTCCGGCCTGAAGAACATGGCGGTAAACGTAGAGCGCCAGCTCAACGCCATTCTGGACGGAACTTTTAAGGGCGGCAACTTCACCCTTTATGCAGATACCGATTCCACAGGCTATGTTTCCGCAGAAGGCCGTCAGCAGTGCAGTGAAGCGACACTCACAGCTCTTGCGGCAGCTTATGAAGCAGTCAAGGCCGGAACAATCGTTCCTCCTTCAAACTTCAGCGAAACAACAGTCGACAACTTCGTAGGACTTGAGTAAAAAAGCATGCCTTTAGCAATAGCGGAATAAGGCTGAACCGATTGTCAGACCGATATACGGCGGAGCCTCCGCTGTATATCGGTCTTTTTGGCGTCCCGACAAAATCGGGGCGCCATTTTTTATCCGTTTTTGGCGTCCTTCGCGCCGGCAAATCGACGGACGGATATGCATAATATTCTTTGACAGCAGGGTGAAAAACGAGTAAAATATACACATAACTGCACGAACAAAGCCGCAGGTAAAGGAGAAGACCGCCCATGGATGAATTTGTTGTTGAAATGCGCCATATAACAAAACGCTTTCCCGGTATTGTCGCAAACGACGATGTTTCTATAGCCGTAAAAAAAGGCGAGATTTTTGCGCTTTTGGGCGAAAACGGAGCGGGAAAATCAACTCTCATGAGTATGCTCTTCGGTATGTATGAGCCGGACGAGGGAGAAATACTGATAAGAGGAGAAAAAGTCCATATCTCCTCGCCCGCACACGCGACTGCGCTCAGTATTGGTATGGTGCATCAGCATTTTAAACTCGTTGAGAACTATACGATAACGGAGAATATAGTTCTCGGACAGGAGCCGTCCAAACGGTTTCTTGGGCTTCTGCCGGCGGTAGATATCAAGGGCTCAAACAAGAAAATATCAGAGCTTTCAAAGCGATACGGGCTTGAAGTCGACCCCGCAAAGAAAATTGAAGATATAAATGTTTCGACCCGCCAGCGAGTAGAGATACTGAAGATGCTTTACCGTGAGGCGGAGATACTTATTTTCGACGAGCCGACGGCCGTATTAACTCCGCAGGAGATCGACTTTCTGCTCGATATAATACGTGAGCTGCGAAATTCCGGCAAAACCATCATTCTCATTACCCATAAGCTGGAGGAGATTAAGAAGGTAGCCGACCGCTGCGCGATACTTTGCAGGGGAAAGCTTGTCGGAGTTATGGATGTTGCCGCGACCTCGACAAGAACCATGGCAAATATGATGGTCGGCCGCGAAGTCAACTTTACGCTTGACAAAAACCCCGCAAAATTCGGCGCGGAGGAGCTTAATGTCTCGAATCTCAGCGTTAAAAATCAGGACGGGCTGACCGTAGTCAAAAACGTATCGTTTTCGGTAAGAAGCGGCGAAATATTTGCAATTGCGGGAGTTTCGGGCAACGGTCAGACAGAGGTTGCAGATGCAATAACGGGGCTGATGTCCGTAAGCGGCGGAACAATTATACTGGGCGGAAAGGACATTACAAATGCAGGCGTGCGCGAAAGGACGCTCGCGGGTATTTCATATATCCCCGAGGACAGACAGGAAGTCGGGCTTGTGCTTGACTTTACGCTTGCCGATAACCTTGCGTTAAAGGAATACTTCAAAGAACCGTTTTGTAAAAAGGGCGTTCTGCAGAGCGAAGCCTTTGAAGAGTACGGCGAAAAACTTGCCGGGGAATATGACATCAGAAGCGGTCAGGGCATAAAAACGGTTGTCCGCTCAATGTCGGGAGGAAACCAGCAGAAGGCCATCGTCGCGCGTGAGATAGAGCTGGGAAGCGGGCTTATGATTTTTGTCCAGCCAACCCGCGGACTCGACATCGGAGCAATTGAGAATATACACAGGCAGATACTTGCCCAGCGAGACGAGGGGAAGGCAATACTGCTTATCTCTCTCGAGCTTGACGAAATAATCGGGCTTGCCGACACTATCGGCGTTATGTTCAGCGGAGAAATGCTGAATATCGCGCCCGCCGAAACGCTCAGCGCCAATCAGGTGGGCGAATACATGATGGGGGTGAAGGCAGTATGAACAAAGAAAGAGATACTGCGGCCAAACCCTTCACACGCGGCTTTCTGAAGGTTCTGGGCGATGAAAAGCGTCAGTCGATTTCGATACCGCTTTTTGCAATTTTATTGAGCATCCTTGCGGGCGCGGTCGTCATCCTGCTCTTCGGAAAGAACCCCATAACGGCATTTCTGAGCTTTCTTCAGGGCAGCGGCGTATTGCCGAAGCCGGAATATGCCGCCAAAAAAAGCATACTGACGGATTTGCTCAGTATGATAAATATGCTGACTCCGATGATTTTTGCGGCGCTTGCGGTCGCGGTCGCACTCAAAACGGGGCTTTTCAACATCGGCGTCTCAGGTCAGATGCTGGTCGCGGGCTTTGTTGCCTCCGTTACGGTCGGTTATTCAAATCTGCCTGCTGCCATTGCAATGCCGCTTGTGCTCGTCATCGGGCTTGTCTGCGGCGGAGCCGTTGGTGCGCTTATAGGCTGGCTCAAGCACCGCTTCAACATCAACGAGGTCGTCGCCTCGATTATGCTCAACTACATCTTTCAGTACGTTATCAGCTTCTTCATCAACACATATTATGTAAACCAAGTTTCCCGTCAGTCACAGCCCGTAAGTGCGGCCGCAAGGCTTACGCTGGTAGATGTTCAGGCTTTTGGGCTGAAGATGGACATACCGCTTGCGTTCCTGCTTACGATACCGACGGCGTTACTCGTTCTGTTTCTGCTCAACCGTACCCGTCTCGGCTACGAGCTTAAAATTGTCGGACTGAACAGGAGAGCCGCGAAATACGCCGGTATAAACGTCGGCAAAAGCATGGTAACCTCCATGGCAATCTCCGGCGCGCTTGCGGGACTTGCGGGTGTAACTCTCTATCTTGGGTATTACAACAGCATACAGCCGCGCGTTCTTACCTCGGTCGGCTTTGACTCGATAGCGGTGTGTCTGCTCGGAAATTCACATCCGATAGGGATACTGTTTTCCTCGCTGCTCGTCACAATTATTTCAAAGGGCAGCAACTATATGAGCTCAATGATGAATATCCCGCAGGAAATCGCTCAGGTCATAACGGGGCTGATACTCTTATTTTCAGCCTGCGGAGCCTATATCAGATACAGGGTGGCGCTGGCAAAAGAGGAGCTTTCGGGCGTTAAACCGAAAACCGGCAAAGAAGGCAAAGCGGAAGGAGGCGGTAAGGCATGAATACGGTCATCATTGAAGGGCTTGCCTTTGCGCTGCCGCTGTTCATCATTGCCATCGGCGGAATATACAGCGAGCGCAGCGGTATCACAAACCTTGCGCTTGAGGGCTTTCTGGGCTTCGGCGCGTTTTTCGGCGCGGCAGTCGTCATGGTGATAACGGACGGCGACATTGCGGGACTGGGAATACCGATGTTTTTCCTCGCGCTCATATTCTCCGCTATAGGCGGCGCGATTTTTGCAATGCTTCATGCGCTCTTATGCATACCTTTTAAGGCAAACCAGGTTATCAGCGGCGTCGTTATCAACATTCTTGCCGTCGCTTTGACGGCCTTCTTCACAAGCCAGATCAATACAATACTCCTCGGCAAGCCCACAAACAAATTTGTCCTCGGCGTCTGCCAGAAATTCACAGTTCCGGGCGTCTCGAAAATTCCCGTACTGGGCGCGTTTTTCACGGATGTATATTACTTCGAGCCGATAATAATCGTTGTCGCCTTGTTTATGGCATATCTGCTTTACAGGAGCCGCTTCGGTCTCAGGCTACGCGCCTGCGGAGACAACCCGCACGCAGTCGACGCCGCCGGCGCCGATGTTTCAAAAATACGCATTATCGCCGTAATGATTTCCGGCGCCCTGTCGGGACTCGGCGGTATCTGCTTCGCATATTCGATTTCCGCCAGTTTCTCGCCGAGTATTTATGCGGGATACGGCTTTCTGGCCATTGCGGCGCTCATTTTCGGCAACTGGAAAATCGGGCCGACGCTCGGCGCCTGTCTCCTGTTCGGCTTCGCCCGTTCCGGAGGATATAAGCTCGCGCAGGTTCTGGAGCTTTCGAGCACTTTCTCGGACATCATAATGATACTGCCGTATGTGCTTACGCTCCTGCTGCTGATGTTTTTCTCGTCAACAAACCGCGCGCCGCGCGCGCTCGGCGAAATTTACGACAAGGGCAAAAGATAAGAATAATATAAAAAAGGGAACAGCGATAGCTGCTCCCTTTGCTTATTCAATGGAAAGGCTGCGGACGAAAGCCTCCATTTCCGCGGGCGAGTCGATGCTTTGCGTGCGCTCGATAATTGAGCGTTTCTGTTCGCGGGAAAGCTTCGCGTAATTCTCCAGAGCGGGAGGGTTTTTGGCAAGCGCCATGCCCAGACCCAAAGGTATCTCGGGCGGGGAAGAAAACATATCCATGCAGTCACCTCACAGAAAGTGTCTGCATTATTTGAAAAATTATACCTTAAAAACTAAACGAAGAGAGCCTGGGTCACGAACTGCGACCAGGTTTCCATCTGCTCGGAGAGAGCGGGCAGCTCGGCTTTTTTAAGCCAGAAGCCCTCGAGCTTTTCGGTTTCCAGAACAGAAACTTCGCCCGTGACTTCTAGTGTGAAGAAAAGACCGAGATGGACGCTGCCGACCTCAGTAGTGTCGTCGTTTATTATGCCGCGGGGAGTCAGGCTTTCCATGCTTTCAATTTCGACTTCTTCCCCGATTTCGCGCTTCATGCCGCGATAGAGCACATCCTCGCCCTGCCCGTCTGTCTCGGGATTGATATGGCCGCCGACGCCGATTGACAAAAGCCCGTGAAGACGCGTTTCGTTGCCCTTTTTTAGCCTTCTTGTGACAAAAACCTCATCGCCGCGGCAGAGCGTGACATAGGGGATTATCTGCTTGTGAGAGGGGTCGTTTTCCGCTTCGGGACGGGGAAGAAATTCGTAGTTCTTAAGAATTATGTCAACCATCTTCTCGCAGTTTTCGGTGGTTATTCCCTTTTGCGGGATATACTTCGCAATGAGTTCTCTTTTTACCGTAAGCACATTTTCCATTGGTACGAGGCGCTCCTTTTCGTTATTGAAGCAATGATAACACAAAATTTACGGTTTTGAAAGTATGATAATCGTACATTCTGCGGTTTTTATTCCAACTTTGTCGTGGACTATTGTCAAATACGCTCCGATTTGGTAGTATTTTAGCACCGTGTTTTATGGAGGATTTTTCTATGGAAAAGCTGTTTGTTCCCGGCGACATTCTTTTACCCCAAAATGTCGATATAAGCCTTTGGGGCGTTATCGCCTGCGACCAGTACACCTCGCAGCCGGAATACTGGGATGCCGTCGGAGAAAAGGTCGGAGACGCGCCTTCAACGCTCAGGCTAATTCTGCCCGAGGCTTACCTTGAGACGAAGGACACCCTCGCAGAGACGGAAAAGATTAACGGCACTATGGAAAAATACCTCGCCGAAGGCGTATTTGAAACAATTGAGAACTCCTACATATACGTCGAGCGCGAGCTTACAGTCGGCAAGACCCGCCGAGGGCTTGTCGGGCTCATCGACCTTGAGTCCTATGATTATCGAGCCGATTCTGTTTCGCCTGTACACGCGACGGAGGGAACGGTCGAATCGAGGCTTCCGCCGCGCGTGAAGATACGCGAGGGCGCGTCCCTTGAGCTTCCGCACATCGTCGTATTCGTCGACGACCCCGAAAATACGGTTTTCAAGGGCGTGGATGAAGGCGAAAAGCTCTATGATTTTGAGCTTATGGACGGCGGCGGACATATCACGGCAAGGCGCGTCTTCGGAAAAGCCGCCGAAGGGGTGCAGACCGCCCTGTCAAAGCTCGGTGAGCCTGAGTACCTTGAAAAGAGATATTCGCTTAAGGGCAAAGCGCCTGTGGTCATCGCAATGGGCGATGGCAACCACAGCCTTGCCACGGCGCGTCTTTGCTGGGAAAAGATAAGGGAAAACCTTACTCCCGCCGAAAGGAAAAAGCATCCCGCGCGCTTCGGACTGGCAGAGCTTGTCAACATACACGACCCGTCTATCGGCTTTGAGCCCATACACAGGGTGCTGTTCGAAACGAACACAAGAAGCTATTTTGAGGCGGCTAGGGAATATTTCGCGAATGTCTGCAAAGAGGGAAACTCGGCGCACGAAATATGTCTTGTCAGCGGCGGAAATACCGAGAATATTAAAGTCACGGGGCTGACGATAGGTGAGCTCATCGCCGTTTCCCAATGCTTCTGCGTTGAATATCTGAAGGCACACGGAGGGAAAATCGACTACATCCACGACGACGACACGGCACTTGAAATGGCTCAGCGCGAAAACTGTGCCGGTCTGCTTCTGCCCGCGATGGACAAAAACGAGCTTTTTCCGTCGATTATCAAAAGCGGCGTTTTTCCCGCAAAGAGCTTTTCCATCGGTCCCTCCCGCGACAAGCGCTATTACCTTGAGTGCAGAAAGATAAAATAGACGAAAAAATCATTGCCGTCTCTTGACAGCCGCAAAAAATGCGGATAAAATCCAATCGGACTTGATTGTAAAGGAGCCTTGACCTTTGGATATCTTTTAACCTGTTTTCATTGGAAACTCATTACAGTTTTATGCTGCGGATATTTCGGCGGTTGAATTGTTACTGAGTTTTACACAGGTTAAGAGTACGGGGGTTCTTTATAACAACCATGTAAGGGGTGTAAATATACCTCTTATTGAGCGATGCTATTAAGACCGCAGCAGGTACTCTGACCTGCTGCGGATTTTTTATTTATAAAATTTATCGGAGGCTTTTTTATGAAAAAACTAAACGCTGACCATACTCCGCCCGTATATACCTTTCTCTTTGGCACACGGACAAAAAGAAAGGAAATGAAAATTAAAAATGAAAACGGTAATTTGGGAGCTGAAATTCCTTTCGGCGCCCAAGACAATGCACTACTGCAAAAAATGCGGTGCTAGAACCGAGCACGTATCGTCCGAGGCGTTCAGGATAAACGCGCAGGGAAAATCCCTTGATGTATGGCTAATATACAGATGCGTACGGTGCAAAACCACATGGAATTTAACGATACTCTCACGGGTCAATCCCGGCAGCCTGGATCGCGGACTGTTGGAAAGGTTTACCTGCAACGACGGCGAGCTTGCGAGGCGATACGCCATGGATACGGACTTTTTGAAAAGAAACGGAGCAGAAACCGAAGTGCCGCCCTATGACGTAACAGGTGACGAGGTCGATTTGGCGCGGAAAACAACGGTGAGAATCATCAGCCGCTATCCGCTCGGAATCAGAGTATCAAAAATACTCAGGGAAAAGCTATTTCTCAGCAGAAAGAACTTTGACGAAATGGTGCAAGGGGGGCTTATTCGTCTGGAAGACGGCTCGGACATCAATAAAAGCAGGCTATATAGAGAAGCAAATGTTGTTATCGGCCGCTTTTCCGAAAGCTGTTCATGCTCGGATACGATACTTAAGGAATGAAACACAGCCCCGAAGGGAGAGGACACACTCACGTCCTCTCCTTTTTTGCGCATAAGCCGCCAATCTAAATTCATGCCGATTTTATTTCCGCCGTCATATTGCGCGGACAAGTCAAATAAGATTTAGCGAGGTGAAACGAATGCAGACTGCACAACAGGAATTTTTAAGAGCGGTAAGACTGCTTCCGCCGTGCCTGCGCTCGGAGGTGCTCGAGCTTCCGGAGCGGCTGACGGACGGAGCGGAGGAGATACGCCTTCGGGCAGGCAGAGCGCCGGCGCTAGTTATTGCGGGCGGCGAGACTGAGATTCTGCCGACTCGCAGAATCACGGCTGCGGAGCTGCAGCTCGTGCTGGAGATAGCGACCCGCGCTTCGGCGCATACATATGCCGACAGCATAAGGCTGGGCTTTGTAACGGCGGAGGGCGGCTGCCGCGTGGGCCTTTGCGGAACGGTTATTACGGACGAGAACAGGATTACGAGCATAAGGCGGCTTTCCTCGCTCTGCATCAGAATACCGCGCGAAAAGCGCGGCTGTGCGGACGGGATATTCGCAAGGCTCACGGACGGCGGCTTTCGCTCCACGCTCATCGTGTCGCCTCCCGGAGCGGGAAAAACGACTCTTCTGCGCGAGCTTGTTCGGCTTCTATCCGACGACGGAATGAGAATCTCGCTGGTCGACGAGCGCAGCGAGGCGGCCGGCACCTTTGAGGGACAGCCCTGCTTCGATGTTGGCGCAAGGACGGACGTTCTGACAGGCGCGCCGAAGGGTGAGGGGATTTTTCTCCTGCTTCGCTCGATGGCACCGCAGCTCATCGCCTTCGACGAAATCACATCCCCTTCCGATATTGAGGCTGCGGAAACCGCGGCGAACTGCGGCGTAACGCTTCTCGCGACTGCGCACGGGGCGGGAGTAATTGATTTGTCGGAGCGCGCCCTTTACAGGAAACTGCTTGACAAACGAATATTCGAGAGAGCAGTCGTAATTGAAAACAAAGACGGAAAACGCAAGTATTCCGTGGAGGAGCTGAAGTGAAGATAATCGGCGCGCTATTTCTCGTCTGCGCCTGCACGCTTTTCGGCGTCGGACAGGCAAGGAAGCTCTATTTTCAGCGCAACTGCCTTGCGGGGGCGCTCGACGCTCTGCGCTTCATGGATGCGGAGCTTAAAAACGGCGCGGTGCCGATACCGGATATATTCAATGAACTGCGCCGTCTGCCTGAAACAAAGCTGCACGGCTTTTTTGAAAATTTAAGCGCGAAAATGGAGAGCTTCGGTGAAGAAAGTCTATCTGAAATCTGGAGCGCCTGCGTGATGAACGAACAAAGCGTTTCTCTTTCCTTAAGACAGCGGCAGGAGCTTTGCAGGGTCGGAACCTATCTCGGCAGGTATTCGGAGAGCGAACAGTCCGACGCTATTGCCGCCTGCGCGGAGCATCTGGAAGCAGAGCTCAAAAGGACTTCGGACAAGGCAAGCGAGGGCGCAAAGCTCTGGACGGGGCTGGGGCTGACCTTCGGGCTCATGCTCGCCGCCGTACTCATATGACGATAAGGCAGGACCTGCCTACATACGGGAGGATACTATGGACGTTGACCTCATATTCAAAATTGCCGCCGTCGGAATCCTTGTAGCGGTGCTGAACATTCTGCTGTCCCGTTCAGGGCGCGAGGATCAGGCGCTGATGGTGACTTTGGCGGCGCTTGTCGTTGTTCTTGCGCTGGTCGTCCAGCAAATCAGCAATCTGTTCACGCTCATCAAAGACCTTTTCGGGCTTTAGCCATGGAACTCATAATCAAGGCCGCAGTCATCGGTATCTCGGGGGCTGTTCTGACGCTGGTCATAAAAAGGACAAACCCCGAGCTTTCAACGCTTCTCACGCTGACCGTCTGCACGGTCATCGTTGGAATGTCGCTGAAGATATTTTCCTCGATCACGGAGGTGCTTGACCTCATAGAGCTGGAGTCGGACTTTTCGTCCGCTTACACCGCGCCGATATTGAAGTGCGTCGGCATCGGGATAACAGCAAGAATCGGAAGCGATATATGCAAGGACTCGGGACAGGAGGCGGTTTCCTCCGGAGTTGAAATCTGCGGAGCAATCTGCGCGCTGTATGTCTCGCTCCCTCTGATTAAAACAATGCTGCGAATGATAGGTGAGCTTGCATGAGAAAAGCTAAAACAAGCGTAATATTTCTCCTGCTTTTATTCCTTCTGACCGGCTTTGCCGGAGCGGAAAATGCTGACTCACAAGCCTCGGCCGACGCCGGAAGCACTGCCACTGCGCCGACCGTTGCGGAACAGGCGGAGGCAATGGAAGCGGAAAGCGTAACTGACGAACTGCCGCAGGCGGCCGGAGACATACTCGGCGATATTTCGATCACCGACGCCGATATGGGCGAAAAGGGTTTTCAGGCGGTGCTGGACACAATCAAAGACAGCGCCTTCGGAATTTTCAAAAATGCCCTCGCCTCCGCCGCAAAAATACTGACGGTCGTCGTTCTGTGCACGGCGGCATGCTCAGCCATGAGCGAGGGCGGCGTCCGGGATATGGTATCCTTCTGCGGAACGGTTGCGGTTTCGGCGATAGCAATAAGTAACGTGCATTCATTTTTAGGCATGGGGATGGAGACCCTTTACACGCTCTCAGACTATTCAAAGATACTGCTCCCCACGATGTGTTCCGCTGCGGCAACTGCGGGGGCAATTACCTCGGCCTCTGCCAAGTATGCCGCGACAGCAATGTTCATGGACGTATTTATTAGTGCTTCGGTTAACATAATGCTGCCACTCATCAGTATTTATCTTGCCGCCGTCATCGCAAACGCCATGCTTTCAAAGGACTCGCTCGCGAATGTCGCAAAGCTCCTGAAATGGGTATGTACGACTGCGCTGACACTTCTGATGATGGCGTTTACCGCCTATCTCGGAATGACGGGGCTAATTTCAGGCAAGGCGGACGAATTGACGGCGAAGCTCGCAAAAACGGCGCTGGGTACGGTTCTACCCGTCGTGGGGAGCATCGTTTCCGATACCGCCGAAACGCTGGTCGCCGGAGCGGGGATACTTCGAAATGCGATTGGTGTATTCGGATTTCTTGCCGTTGCGGCAATCTGCATTACTCCGTTTCTCACTTTAGGCCTGCACTATCTGGTTTATAAGGGTACGGCGGCCTTTACGGCGGCGCTCGCGGAAAAGCGCATGGCGGAGCTTGTATCGGATGTGGGCGCCGCCTTCGGAATGCTCCTTGCGCTTGTCGGCTGCGCTGGAATGATGCTTTTCTTCTCGGTGATCTCCAGCATGAAGGCGGTGAACGGCCTGTGACGGAGTTTGCAAGCGCCTGGGTAAGGGCGATAGCCGGAGCCTCGCTCATCTGTGCCGCGGCATCCTCGCTGACGCCGAAGGGTAAGGTCAAAAACGTTCTGAAGCTCCTTTGCGGAGTGGTTCTGATAACGGCAATGATAAACCCGATAATAAATCAGGAGTTTCCGTCCCTTTCGATGGACATTTCGGAGTATCGCAGGCAGGCGGACGAAATAACGGGCTCCGCCGAAGAAAAGGAAAACAGTCTTAGCAGAACTATCATAGAAGACGAGCTGGAAGCATATATATTGGACAAAGCGGAAAGCCTGGACGTCACACTTCAAAGCGTTGAGGTTTCGGTAAAGTGGGGTGATGAGGGGTGCTGGTATCCCTATGAGGTTCATCTGACGGCGGACATACCGCAGATGAAACAGAAGCTGATATCGAACAGTATCGAAGCGGAAATGGGAGTTCCCGACGAAAGACAGTATTGGAGCGGTTATGAAGGATAAAGGAAAAGGAAAGCAGGGGCTCCTTGTAATTCTCAAAAACAAATACGCGCTTATAGTTCTTGCCGTGGGACTGCTGCTTGTCCTCTGGCCGAGCGGAAACAAATCGGAAGAAGCATCCGCAAGCGAACTGACGGCTCCCAGTTTTTCGCTGACCCAGGAGGAAGACAGGCTGGAAACACAGCTTGCAAGAATCAAGGGAGCGGGCAGGGTGTCGGTACTTCTGTCGGTTAAGGGCAGCGCCTCCCGAGAGCTGGCGGATAACGAAGAGGGAACGCTGGTCATTTCCGAAAACGGCAAAGAGAGAGTGGTGGAACTGTATTATGTAAACCCCGAGTATCAGGGCGCGGTTATAGTCTGTGACGGCGCTGCGTCAGCCTATGTAAGGCTCCGCATAACAAGGGCGGTTTCATCGTTCACCGGACTCAGCACGGATAAAATCACCGTTTTAGGTATGGAATAACTTGAAAAGGAACGAATCGGAGGAGGAAAAATGAATAAAACAAAAAAGTACATCACGATTGCGGCTGTGGTTCTGTGCGTCTGCGCCGCGGTATATCTTAACTGGTCGTATAACAAGGATAATACGGGCGGCTCTACGCTTTCCGATGCGGAGCTCGCCAATGCAAAGTCGGAGGAAGAAGCAGCGGCTTCGGGACTTTCTGAGGAGGTCTCGGACTATTTTGCGGAGGCAAGACTGACAAGACAGCAGTCGCGGGATGAGGCGCTTGAGCTTCTGAAAGCGGCCGCCTCCTCGGAGACCGCCTCGCAGGAGACAATCGACGGAGCGATGGGCGCGATTTCCGCGATGGCGAACTACTCGATGATGGAAACACAGATCGAAAATCTCCTGCTTGCCAAAAACTTTGCCGAGTGTGTCGCCTTCATAAGCGCGGACGGTGTGACTCTGGCGGTACCCGCGCCGGAGGAAGGCCTGGCCGCCGAGGACGTTGCAAAGATTACCGACGCAATCGTTGCGGAAACGGATTATGCCGCGACCCAAATCAGGATAATCGAGGTCAAGAGCAATACCGCCTCGCCGAGCCCGTCGCCCAGCATGGCGGCAGACAGCTCCGCCGAGGACACTTCGGCGGACACGGGAACCTATGAGGAAGAAGATACGGCTGCGGATACGGGAGAGATGTTGGAGTAGTAAGCGATTTTTCTTTATTTTTTCGGATGACTGTGGTAAAATACCCAAAAAGGTAAAATGATAATGATCAGACAGCAAGGAGGAACAAACAATGGCTGATAATTATATATCCACAGAAACCGAAAAAGGAAAAATTAACATATCGGAAGAAGTCATATCCGTAATGGTCGGCGCGGCGATTACAGAGGTCGAGGGAGTTGACGGCCTTGCGAATACGGTCGGCAACGATATACTGGATTTTATAGGCAAAAAAAATCTGTCCAAGGGCGTCAAAGTGACGCTGCTGGACGACCATATAACCATTGACGTTCTGATACTGGTCACCTTCGGCTGCGTTATTGCCGATGTAGCCGCAAAGGTCCAGAATGCCGTTGCCGGTGCAATCGAAGCCATGACGGGGCTTTCACCGACGGTCAACGTTCACGTCAGCGGAGTGTCATTTCCCAAAAATAAGCAATAAGATTTGGAAAGCGGAGCAGAAATGCCGCCGCTTTCCAATTATTTGCTCATGCACGAAAGCTGCTTTTTTTAATTTAACTTCGGAGGAACACAAAAGATGACCAGAACCGTGGCAAGAGAGATTTCCGTTACGCTCGGATTCAGCCTTGCCGATAAACCCGAAAATGTTGAGGAAGTGCTGGAAAGCTTTTTTGACAGAGAATACTATACTACTCTGAGCGCGGAAAACGAGCTTTTCGCCGAATATCCCGGAAAAAAGCAGCTCGAATATATAAAAAAAATAGTCGAAGGCACCGTAAACCACCGGGATGAGCTTGACAGCTATATCGAGAAATACTCGAAGGGCTGGAAGCTCACGCGTATCTCGCGCGTAGCTCTGTCTATCCTTCGCACCGCCCTTTTTGAAGTTCTCTATATGGACGATGTGCCGGACAGCGTCGCCATTAACGAAGCCGTCGAGCTTTCAAAGGGCTACGAGGAGCAGGAAACCGTGTCATTTATCAACGGCATCCTCGGCTCCTTCATGCGCGCGGAGCGCGGAACGGATGTTTTATCCGAAAGGGAGCCAGAGGCTTCCGCCGGAAGCACGCCCGACCGAGAGGATTAACCGATGGAGAATGCTGTCTTATCCGTTACGGAGCTTAATAACCATATCAAGGACCTGATGGACAGCGACCTTCTGCTTATGGGACTTGCCGTTAAGGGCGAAATATCGAACTATAAGCTCTATCCTTCGGGACACCACTATTTCACCTTAAAGGACGCGGAAAGCTCGATACGCTGCGTAATGTTCAAAGGGAACGCCTCAAAGCTGCGCTTCACGCCGGAAAACGGCATGGGAGTGACGGCTGTGGGGCGTGTAACTGTTTTTCCGCGCGACGGCGGGTATCAGCTCTACTGCACCGAGCTATTACCGGCGGGTATGGGCGACCTGCATATAGCCTTTGAACAGCTCAAGGACAAGCTCTCAAAAGAGGGGCTTTTCGACGCTTCCAATAAAAAACCGCTGCCGAGATACCCGCAAACCATAGCAATCATCACCTCGTCCGCAGGGGCGGCCGTGCGCGACATGATACGCATACTCGGAAAGCGCTGGCCTTTGACGAAGGTCGTTGTCCTGCCGGTACGGGTACAGGGAGCGGAAGCGCCGCCCGAAATCGTCGGAGCGATACGCTATGCTAACAGATTCAAGGTGGGCGATCTCATCATCACGGGACGCGGAGGAGGCTCGATAGAGGACCTCTGGGCGTTCAACGACGAGCGGGTGGCAAGAGCAATCTACGAGTCCGAAATACCCGTCATCTCCGCTGTGGGGCACGAGCCGGATGTGACGATTGCCGACTATGTCGCCGATCTTCGCGCCGCGACCCCCTCAAACGCCGCAGAGCTTGCCGTACCCGATATGAGTGAAATGCGCGAAACCCTTTCGTCGCTGGAGATTCGCACGATGCAGGCGATGCGCAAGAAGCTCTCGGAGAAAAGGGCGAGGCTCGCGGACCTTTCCTCGCGCCGCGTGCTTCAGAACCCGACGGCTTACGTCGATCAGAAGCGGCTCGAGCTGGACAGCACTCATAACGCGCTTGTCTCAAGATACGAAAGACTGGTAAACTTAAAAAAGCAAAAGTACATCCATTACGCCGCTTCGCTCGACGCTCTCAGCCCGCTGAAGGTGCTGGGCAGGGGCTACTCGATAACGACCGACGAAAACGGCAGCGCCGTAAGCTCTGCGGAAGCTGTCGGCGTCGGCGACAAACTGAACGTACACCTTAAAAGCGGCGCGCTCAAATGCAGCGTGGATGAAATAATACTCGGCAGATAAAGGGGAGGACAACCCGATGACAAAAAATAATCTCAGCTTTGAGCAGCAGATGGAGCGGCTTGATGCAATAGTTAAACAGCTTGAAAAGGGTGAAGCGCCGCTCAATGAGTCGCTCGCGCTTTTTGAGGAGGGAACGGCGCTGATTGCCGCCTGCGGCAAAATGCTTGACGAGGCGGAGCAGAAGGTCGTGGCTCTGAAAAAAGGCGAAAACGGCGAGCCTGCCGAAACTCCTTTCGAGGGCGGTGAATAGACCTTGTCCGCAAGATACGAAGAATACAGGGCAATGGCCGAAGCCGCGCTTGAAAAGTGCTTTCCCGAAGGCTCGGATTTGCCCCAGCACCTGCTTATCGAAGCCATACGCTACAGTCTGCTCGCGGGCGGAAAGCGAATCAGACCCGTTCTGGTACTTGCCTTCTGCGAAACTGCGGGCGGAGATCCGAAAAAAGCCCTGCCGGTTGCCTGTGCCGTTGAGATGCTGCACACCTATTCGCTGATACACGACGACCTGCCGTGCATGGATAACGACGATTTAAGGCGCGGGAAACCGACGAACCATGTCGTCTTCGGAGAATTCACGGCAATACTCGCGGGTGACGCGCTGCAGGCCGAGGCTTTCGGGACAATACTTCGTTCAGACCTGCCCGCCAAAGTGCGCGCAGGCTGTGCCGAGGCGCTGGCGAATGCCGCCGGAATCGACGGGATTTGCGGCGGACAGCAGCTTGATATGGAGGGAAACGGCAAAGTATTGGATGAAGAACAGCTCATCGAGCTGCAGTCCCGCAAAACGGGAAGTCTACTCGCGGCGGCGTGCCTCATGGGCGCGATTGCGGGCGGAGCAACAGCCGAGCAGCGGGAGGCGGCCCTGATATACGGCTCGGCACTCGGTGCGGCTTTCCAGATACGCGACGATATGCTCGACGAACTGAGCACGGCGGAGGAACTCGGCAAACCCATAGGCTCCGACAGACGCGGGGAAAAAGCGACGTTTATGAGCCTTTACGGCAGAGAAGAATGCTTGAGGCGTATTGAAAAGCTGACGGGATACGCAAAGAAAACAGTGTCGGAAGCCTTCCGGGAACCTCTGTTTCTCATGGATTTTGCGGATGAGCTGAGTATGCGCCGGAACTGAGGATAAAACCAATATTCATTTATTTGTGAATAAAAATATAAAAAACGCCTGTTTACACTTGTAAAAGCAGGCGCTTTTTGTTATCATATTAAGCGTGTGTACACAGAAAATCCGAACAGACATTAGTTTTGTCTGTATTTTATGAGGTAATCGAGTTTTGAATATTTTAAAGTCCATAAAATCTCCCAAAGACCTGAAATCGCTCTCCGAAGGTGAGCTTGAGATTTTAAGTTCTGAAATACGGGGGTTTCTGATAGAAAACGTTTCGAAGACCGGCGGACATCTCGCATCAAATCTTGGAGCGGTCGAACTCACGCTTGCGCTTCACCGCGTATACGATACGGAAAAGGACAGGCTGGTTTTCGACGTCGGGCATCAGAGCTATGTTCACAAAATTTTAACGGGACGCAAAGGCAAATTCAATACTCTCCGTCAGCTCGGCGGTCTTTCCGGCTTTCCGAAGCCTACTGAGAGCATACACGACGCGGCGGTTTCGGGTCACGCATCGACCTCCGTATCCGTCGCTCTCGGTATGGCGAGAGCCAGAACGCTGGCGCATGAGGACTACAGTGTCGCAGCCGTAATCGGGGACGGCGCTCTTACGGGCGGCACGGCCTATGAGGGGCTTTGCAACGCGGGGCAGTCGGGAGAGCCGCTGGTCGTCATTTTGAATGATAACGGAATGTCCATCGACAATAATGTCGGAAGCATCTCGAATATGCTCGCAATGCTGAGGGTCAGACCGGCGTATTTCCGCTTCAAGCGCAGATACCGTCAGGTTTTCGGTCATGTCCCAGCGCTATACAATTTCAATCACAGGATAAAGGAATGGCTCAAACGGCGCCTGCTTCCGGGCAATATTTTCGACGATCTGGGCTTTCACTATCTCGGACCTGTCGACGGTCACGATGTTTCTCAGCTCGAAGCCGTAATCGGCTGGGCAAAGGAGCTTAAAGCTCCCGTGCTCGTCCACGTAATCACGCAGAAGGGCAAAGGCTACACCTATGCCGAGCAGGAGCCCGAGACATACCACGGCGTGGATGCTTTCGATATTGAGTGCGGAGTCGAAAAATGCCCACACGACTGTTTCTCGGAAGTGTTCGGGAACGAAATGATTCAAATAGCGGAGAAAGACAGCGGCGTTGTCGCCATTTCGGCCGCAATGTGCGGCGGTACGGGGCTTTCCGAATTCGCGAAGAAATTTCCCGACAGATTTTTTGACGTGGGAATCGCGGAGGAGCACGCCGCCGCAATGGCGGCGGGGCTGGCGGCTCAGGGTGCAAAACCCGTGTTTGCCGTATATTCAAGCTTTTTGCAGCGAGCCTACGATATGCTGATACAAGACGTTTCGCTCTCGGGTCTCCATGTCGTTTTTGCGGTTGATCGGGCGGGCATAGTCGGGCATGACGGGGAGACTCATCAGGGCGTATTCGATGTTTCATATCTCTGTTCCGTTCCGCATATGGCGGTATTCGCTCCCTCAAACTACGCGGAGCTCCGCGAAATGCTGAACCTCGCGATTTATCGCATAGTGGGTCCCGCGGCTGTCCGCTATCCGCGCGGCGGTGAGGGGAAGTTCACGCAGAGTGCAGGAAAAGCACCGAGCGCGGTTATCCGCGAGGGGAAAGACGTAACGCTTGTTTGCTACGGCGTTATGATAAACAGTATGCTCGAAGCGGCGCAGCAGCTCGAGAAAGTAGGCATAGATGCCGAAATTATTAAGCTCAACATAATAAATCCGCTTGACACCGAAACAGTTCTGTACTCTCTGCGCAAAACGGGCCGGCTTCTTGTGGCAGAGGATGTCTGCGCCTTCGGAAGCGTCGGAACGAGGCTGCTTGCAGCCTGTGCGGAGGAGGGGCTTGCGCTCAAAGACGCAAAAGCTCTAAACCTCGGAAGCGGAATAGTTTCGCACGGCAGCGTCAGCGAGCTTATTAAACTCGCGGGTCTTGACGCCGAGAGCATTGCCGAAACCGTGAAAGGCTTTTTTAATTCTGAAGATGACGGAAAATCAGGAAAGAACGACCTATGAAAAAAATCAGACTTGACCAGCTCGTTTTCGACAGGGGACTGACGGAGAGCCGCGAGAGGGCAAAGACCTCAGTCATGCTGGGCCTCGTGTCCGTAAACGGTCAGCGTGTGGATAAGCCCGGGACGCCTGTCGATGAGAGCGCGGTTCTGGAGCTGAAGGGCGAAGCAATCCCCTATGTCAGCCGAGGCGGGCTCAAGCTCGAAAAGGCGCTGAAGATTTTTGACTTTGACCCGACTGGGCTCGTCTGCATCGATTGCGGCGCGTCCACCGGCGGCTTTACGGATGTTCTGCTGAAAAACGACGCGAAAAAGGTCTTTGCCGTCGATGTGGGCTACGGACAGCTTGCGTGGAGCCTGCGGTGCGACGGACGCGTCGTCAATATGGAACGTACAAATATCAGATATGTTACTCCCGAAATACTCGGGGAAGCTCCCGACCTTGCCGTCATGGACCTTTCGTTTATCTCGATACGTCTAGTTCTGCCGGTGGTTCATGAGCTTATCAAAGACGGAGCCTTCGTAATCTGCCTTATTAAGCCGCAGTTCGAGGCGGGCCGCGAAAAGGTAGGAAAAAAGGGCGTCGTCAGAGAGAAAGCGACACATATCGAAGTGGTGCGCGCCTTTCTTGAATTTGCGCCGACTGCGGGTTACACGCCTCTCGGTCTCGGCTATTCGCCGATCAGAGGTCCCGAGGGCAACATTGAATATCTCGCGCTTTTGAGAAAAGGAAACTATGAAGCTCCGGCGCTTGACGCCGAAACGGTTGTGGAAGCCTCGCACGGCGAGCTTGAAAAATAAGGAGAAATAATGCCTGACGTTAAAAAACCTGTTGTTCTCTGCCCGAACCCCGAAAGGGACGTAGGGCTACAAATGACGCTCAAGGCGAGGGAAATGCTCATAAACGCGGGATATGAGACCGTTATCAGCCCGATATTTGTCCATAAACCTGAAGGTTCCGTGGAATTGCCCGTTATAACCGTTCCGCTTGCGGAGTCTGCAAAAAACGCGGGACTTCTCGTGTGCTTCGGCGGAGACGGAACGATACTCAAGACGGCGAGAGCCGTAATGAAAAATCCCGTGCCTATACTGGGAGTTAACCTTGGTCACAAGGGTTTTATGGCCGAGCTCGAACCGAATGAAATCGAGCTTATTACATCAGCCGCGGACGGTCAGTATGTGCCCATCAGCAGAATGATGCTCGATGTTGAACTGATACGGGGTGGAGAAATCATTTATTCGGACAGCGCGCTCAACGACGCGGTTCTCTGCGGAACGGCAACGACTGTCAAGCTCTCGGCCTACGGGGACGGCAGCAAGATCACCGAATACACCGGAGACGGCATAATCCTTGCAACGCCGACGGGTTCGACGGCATATTCGCTTTCCGCGGGAGGCTCTCTTGTCGAACCGACGGCAGAAAACATTCTGCTGACTCCGATTTGCGCACACGTCATAACGGTCAGACCCTTTATACTCGCTCCGGACAGGGTCGTAACCGTGAGAATATGCGAAAACAGAGGCAAGCAAATCTGGCTTTCCGTCGACGGCGGCGAGCTAATACCCTTTTTACCGGATGATATTCTCCAGGTTAAAATGTCACAGCATCGGACGATTATGGCGCACCTTTCCGGCAAGAGCTTTTATGACATAGTTTTTATGAAATTGGGGGAAAGAACATGAAGTCTTCAAGACAAGAGAAAATTCTGGAGATCATCGCTTCCAGAGATGTGGAAACGCAAAGCCAGCTAATCGACGAACTTCTTGCCTGCGGCGTGAAAAGCACTCAGGCGACGCTTTCAAGAGACATAAAGGAACTGCGGCTCGTAAAAGAACTGACGAGCGCGGGAAAATACCGCTATGTCGCGGCGTCGCGTGAAGAACTTACGGATTTTGATTTGAGGCTGAAAAAGATTTTCCGCGAAAGCGTTACCTCATACGCCACCGCTCAGAACATTCTGGTTATCAAAACAATGCCCGGGCTTGCTCCGGCGGCCTGCGCCGCGCTTGACGGCATGGAAATAGATGGTCTTGTGGGAACACTCGCAGGCGACGATACGGCGTTTATTGCAATGAAGAATATTGAAGCGGCGGAGAACTTTGAGCGTGAGGTCGAAAAGCTTCTTTAGAGCATTGACAGGGGGAAAAGAATATGCTTTCAGACCTCCACATAGAGAATATCGCGGTTATCGAGCGCGCCGACATCAGCTTTACCAAGGGCTTGAATGTCCTTACAGGCGAGACCGGCGCGGGTAAGTCCATCATTATAGACGCGCTTTTTGCAGTGATGGGCGCGCGTACCTCCCGCGAGCTTGTGCGCACGGGCGCGGATAAAGCTCTCGCAACAGCCGTTTTCTCAAGTGAAAAAGCCAAAAAGTGGATCGCCGAAAACGAGATAGAGCAGGAAGACGAGCTTATCCTTCAGCGCAGGATAACTGAGGACGGAAAGTCCTCCTGCCGCGTCTGCGGTGCTCCCGTTTCGGCTTCGCAGCTGCGCGAGCTTTCGGCTATGCTTCTGGATATTCACGGACAGAACGACGGGCGTCAGCTTTTGGACGAAGCCCGTCACAGAGAGTATCTAGACTCTTTCGGCGGATACGGCTCTGTTGTTGAGGGTTATGAAAAGGAATATGCCCGTTACATCGAAATAAAAAAAGAGATTAAGCGCCTTTCGATGGACGAGGTCGAAAAGGGGCATCTGTCCGAAAGGCTGCGCCTGACAATCGAGGAGCTTGCCGGCGCAAACCTGCGCGAGGGTGAGGAAGAGGAGCTTTCAGCAAGACGCGAGCTTCTTCACAATGCAGAAAAGCTAACAGAAGCGATAAACTCGGCTTACGATGCGCTTTACGGCGGCGATGAAAACGCCGTTTCGCTCACTGACAGCGCGGTCACCGAGGTGGCGCGAGCCGCAAGGTACTGCGCGGAGCTCACAGATACGGAAAAAACACTTTCCGACGCCTCCTTCGCCCTCCGCGACGCCGCCGAAACTCTGCGCGATTTTCTAAAGAGCCTCGATTTCTCGCCGGAGGAATACGACAGACTCGAAACAAGGCTTGCACTTCTTCGCAGGCTGTCGAAAAAGTACGGCGGCGGTGAAAAAGAGCTTTTGGAGAAGCTCGAAAAAGCAAAACAGCAGCTCGACGACATAGAATATTACGACGATAGGCTTATTAAACTCCAGGCGCAGCTCGAAAAACAGAGGCAAGCCGTGATTTCAGAGGCAAGAGGGCTCACCGAAGCAAGAATAAAAGCCGGAGCGGAGCTGGAAACCCGCATCGTCGCAGAGCTGAGAGCGCTTTCAATGCCGTCGGTCAGCTTCTTGGTTGACATAATGCCGACAGGGGAGGCGGAAGGCTTCAATGCGGCAGGCGGAGATGAAATCAGATTTCTCATATCGGCGAACAAGGGCGAAAAACCGGGACCCATCAGCAGAATCGCTTCCGGCGGCGAGCTGTCCCGCATCATGCTTGCAATGAAGAACGTCTTTTCCGAAAAGGACGAGGTCGAGACTGTAGTTTTTGACGAAATCGACTCTGGCGTATCGGGCGTTGCGGCCTCGCGGGTTGGAGAAAAGCTCGCGGAACTTTCTCGCTATAAGCAGGTCCTCTGCGTCACGCATCTTCCGCAGATTGCCGCGATGGCGGATACGCATTACAGAATTGAAAAGGAAGAGCGAGGCGAAAGAACCTATACGAGCGTAACGGAGCTTGACCGTGAGGGCAGAAAACGCGAGCTTGCAAGGCTCCACGGGGGCGACAATATCACAGAAAACACCTTGATTTCGGCGGGCGAACAGCTCGACGCCGCAATCAAATTCAAAAATTGTCTTTAAATAGCGGCATTGGGAGAAAATATGAAGGCAGATACGAAGGAAATTGCCGAGCTTCACGCTTCGGGCTTCAGCTGCGCACAGGTCGTGGCATATATGTGCCGTGATTTAAGCGGTATCGACGAGAGAACAGCACTTTCCGCAATGGGAGGCTTCGGCGGCGGACTTCGCTGCGGCGAGGTATGCGGAGCGGTTTCGGGGGGCGTTTATTCGCTTGGAATGAGCTTTTCGTATTCCGAAGGAAGCAACTTGGCAGCCAAAGAGAAAATATCGGAACTGACAAAGGAGTTTACGGCAAGGTTCAGAGAAGAATTCGGCTCCCTGCCCTGCCGCGAGCTGCTTGAAACCGGCGGACGCAAAATGTGTGAAAAATATATGGCGGGAGCTGTTGAGCTTATACATGAAATAACTGAAAGGGAAAAAACTGATGGGAATCTATGAAGAACTAAAAGCGCGCGGTCTAATTGCGCAGGTATCAAACGAAGAAGAGATAAGAGAGCTTGTCAACACAGGCAAGGCAATTTTTTATATAGGGTATGACCCAACTGCGGATTCGCTTCACGTTGGGCACTTCATGACGCTTTGTTTGATGAAACGGCTGCAGATGGCCGGAAACAAGCCAATCGCGCTCATAGGCGGGGGAACAACAATGGTTGGCGACCCCTCGGGACGAACCGATATGCGCCAGATGATGACAGCGGAGATGATTGCGGAAAACGGCGAGCGCTTTAAGAAGCAGATGAGTAAATTCATCGACTTTTCCGAGGGCAAGGCTATTATGGTGAATAACGCCGACTGGCTTTTGCAACTGAATTATGTTGATTTTCTTCGCGAATTCGGCGCCTGTTTCTCCGTAAACAATATGCTTCGCGCGGAGTGCTACAAGCAGCGCATGGAGAAAGGGCTCTCCTTCCTCGAATTCAACTACATGATAATGCAGAGCTATGATTTCTATGAGCTGTTTAAGCGTTACGGCTGCAACCTCCAGTTCGGCGGAGACGACCAATGGAGCAATATGCTCGGCGGTACGGAGCTCATCCGCAAGAAGTTGGGCAAGGACGCCCACGTTATGACGATAACGCTTCTTCTGAATTCCGAGGGCAAGAAGATGGGCAAGACCCAGTCCGGTGCCGTATGGCTTGACCCGGAGAAAACCTCGCCCTACGATTTCTATCAGTACTGGCGCAATATCGCGGACTCGGACGTTCTCAAGTGCCTGCGTATGCTGACCTTCCTGCCGCTTGAACAGATTAACGAAATGGACGCATGGGAGGGCGCAAAGCTCAACGAGGCCAAGGAGATACTTGCCTATGAGCTGACAGCGCTCGTCCACAACAAAGAGGAAGCCGAAAAAGCGCAGGAAGCTGCGCGCGCGCTTTTCTCAAACGGCGGCGATTCCGCAAGCATTCCCACAACGGAGCTGACCGAGACAGACCTTGACGGCGGTAAGCTCGATATCGTCAACCTGCTCGTAAAATGCGGGCTGTGCCCCTCAAAATCGGAGGCGAAGCGCGCCGTCCAGCAGGGCGGTGTCGAGGCCGCGGGAGAAAAGGTCGCCGACATCGGGAAATGCTTCTGCTGCGATGAGCTTTCCGGTGAAGGCATCGTACTGAAGCGCGGGAAAAAGAGCTACAACAGAGTTATATTGAAGTGACGATTTTTTCATTTCAATTATTGAAACAATATGATATAATTACCGTCAGAAATTGTTATCTGGCGGTAATTTTGTTATTTTACGTCAGCAAAAGTATTTTGGAACGGAGGCGGCGGCGGTGGAGAGCTTTCTTCAGAGCCTGAACAGTTTTTTTGCACAGTCCGATGCGGGCGCTTTCAGTCCGTTCCTGGCCTACCTTGTCTATTTCACGCGTTATATGCTTCCCGTCGCGGCGATAGCGATACTTTTGCGCTGCGCTTATTCCATGCTCCGTGAACGCTATGAGCCCGAAGTATGGGGCTATCTTGACCTGCCGGACGGCTCCCGCGTGCCGCTGCGCCACTGGGAATGTACAGTCGGAAAAGCGCGGTCATGCGACGTTGTGCTCGATGAAGCTTCTGCCGCGGGAACTCAGCTCGTTCTGATACGCGACGAATTCGGCAACTGGACGGCCTATGATATAGGGCCTGGCAGCGGAGCCGATATAAACGGCGAAATCATCCCCGAGGAGGGAGCAAGTCTTGAGGACAGCGACCTTATAAGCATAGGCAAGTCGAAACTCCGCTTCTTCAACCTCACGGAGCAGGAACGCGGCATAATTTCCGAGCGCAGAACATCGCCCGGCAAGATGATTGCGCCCGGAGCAATGTTCCGCTTTGTCACGATCTTTCAGTTCCTTGTTATGTATCAGCTGCTATACTTCTGCGAGGAGCAGTACAGGGCTCAGATAGCGCTGTCTTTTGCCGCCGTTTGTATAATCATGTGGCTTTATTTTATAATTATGCGCACCATAGGAAGAAAGGGCTTTGAGGTCGAGGCTCTGGCATTCTTTCTGAGCACGATAGGGCTTGCGGTATGCGCAAGTTCGACGCCCGAAAATATGCTCAAGCAGGTGCTTCTGCTTCTCGCGGGGATAGCCGTTTTTCTGATACTCGGCTCTTGGCTGCGAGACCTCAAAAGGGTCAAGGCCATGATTATACCGGCCGCCGCAGCGGCTGTCGGTCTGCTGGCAGTCAATATCGTTTTCGGCTCGACGGTTTTCGGCGCGAAGAACTGGCTTAATATAGCGGGTTTCTCGTTCCAGCCCTCCGAATTCGTCAAGATAGTTTATATCTATGCGGGCGCCGCTACCATGGACCGGCTGTATAGAAGCAAAAACCTGCTTATATATATCGCGTTTTCCGCAATATGCGTCGGCGCGCTGGCAATCATGGGCGACTTCGGAACTGCGCTCGTTTTCTTCGCAACCTTCTTAGTCATTTCGTTTATGCGAAGCGGCAATATAGCAACCGTCCTGCTCGCTGTTACCGGCGCGGGGCTGGCGGGCTTTCTTGCCCTGAGCATCAAGCCGCATATTGCGGAGCGTTTCGCGACTTGGGGACATATATGGGAAGATGTCAACGGTGCGGGTTTTCAGCAGACACGGGCGCTTTCGGCGATCGCTTCCGGAGGACTGTTCGGACTTGGCGCGGGCAACGGCTGGCTACACGGTATCGTCGCCGCGGATACCGACCTCGTATTCGGAATGGTCGGTGAGGAGCTTGGGATTCTGGTCGCTTTCTGCGCCGTCGCCGCGATAATAATCCTCGCCGCCTTCGCAGTTCACAACGCGTCGCAGGGAAGGTCCGCTTTTTATGTCATCGCGGGCTGCGCCGCGGTTTCGATGATGCTGGTTCAGCTCGGACTGAATGTTTTCGGCTCGCTCGATATACTGCCCTTCACGGGCGTCACATTTCCCTTTGTTTCACTGGGCGGGTCGAGTCTGATTTCCTGCTGGGCGCTGCTTGCCTTCATCAAGGCGACGGATACGCGAAAGAGCGCGAGCTTCATAATGAAAGACCCTTCAAAAATGCACGACTGGAACGAGTTTTCGGAAAACGAGGACGAAGGCTCCGGGGAGAACGAAGACGAAACCTCCGAGGATACACGCAATCTCTTTGACAGAAGCGACGAGAAGAGGGGGCGCGGACGATGAAAAAAATCAAAAACAGAGCATATTTTTCGATGCTTATTGCTTTGGGGCTTGTACTGGGTCTTTGCATATTTACGGTAAGATTATTTGCGGACGGCAAAGACTGGGTTATGCTCCGCGCAAACCAGAGCGTTTTCAACGAGGGGGTTCTCGATACCGGAACGATAACGGACAGAAACGGCGTCGTACTTGCGCACGCGGGAGACGGTGTGTTTTCCTATGCCGAGGATGAAACCGTACGCAAAGCCTGTTTCCACGCAGTCGGCGATTACGCCGGTAACGTCGGAACAGGCGCAATCAGCGCGTTCAACTTCAAGCTTGCGGGCTACGATTTCATCAACGGAGTGGCGAGTGTCACGGGAAACGGCGGAAAGGTCAAGCTTTCCATTGATTCCTCGCTCAATGCCGTTGCCTACAAAGCGCTTGCCGGCAGAAAGGGCGCCGTGCTTGTTTCGAACTATGAAACCGGAGAAATACTCTGCATGGTGAGCACACCCTCATATGACCCCAGCAACCCGCCAGATACTTCGACTCCCGCGTATGAGGGCGTTTATATGAACCGCGCTCTGGGCGCGACCTTTACACCAGGCTCGATTTTTAAGCTCATCACGCTCACGGCGGCAATCGAGAACATACCAGACCTCTATACCAGAACCTTCACCTGCGCGGGCGGCGTTCAGGTCGGAGCGGATTTTGTCCACTGTACGGGCACGCACGGCCAGCAGACCATCGAGCAGGCGCTTGCCAATTCCTGCAACAGCGCCTTTTCGGAAATCTCGCAGGAGCTTGGGGCGGATACGATTTATAACTATGCCGAAAAATTCGGCTTTCTGAAGAGCCTTAACGTGAGCGGCGTAGATACCGCTGCCGGAAGCGTCGAAAAGGGCGAGGCGGGAACAAGCAATCTCAGCTGGATGGGTATCGGTCAGTACAACGACCTGATATCCCCGATAGCCATGCTCAGATTCGTTTCCGCAATTGCAAACGACGGTCTCGCAAAAGAGCCGGTTCTGCTTAAAAGCGCGCACTCTTCCTCGGAGCGCCTCATGGAGAGCGACACCGCGCAGAAAATACAGGAAATGATGAGCTATAATGTGGCCTACGCCTATGGCCAGGGCTCGTTCCCGAATCTTGACATCTGCGCCAAAACCGGTACAGCAGAGGTTGGAGATGGCACTTCGCACGCATGGTTCGTCGGCTTTTTGAATGACAAAGACCATCCGCTGGCCTTCACGGTTATAATCGAAAACGGCGGCGGAGGGCTTGTAAACGCGGGTCCAGTGGCAAATGCCGTTCTGCAGGCGGCCGTCGCGGAAAAATAAAGGGAAACCTCACAGGATATATGACCGGGTGGGGCTTAAATGGCGCACCCGGTTTCTTATAATTATAGGAGTAAATAATGTCAGAAATATCAATACAGGGCTTGGTTAAAGCCTTTGAACAGGACAAAAACATATTGGACGGGCTCAGCTTTGAAGTTAGCTGCGGAGAGCGCGTCGGAATACTCGGAAAGAACGGCGCGGGAAAGACGACGCTGTTCCGCATAATGACGGGCGAAGTGCATCCCGACGAGGGCAGGGTCGTCATCACCTCCGGAAAGCGTCTGGGTTTGATTTCTCAGATACCGGTCTATCCGGATGGTTATACCGTCGAGGACGTTCTCAGATCGGCGCATGAGAGGATTTTTATGCTTGAAGCGAAGATGAGCGAGCTTGCGTCACTCATGGTAGGAGACGTAACCGCCGCCGTTTTAAGCGAATATGACAGAACGGTCTCGGATTATGAAAGACTTGGCGGCTATAACGCGGAGTTCGAGCGCAACAGAGTCGCAAACGGGCTTGAAATATCGAACGCCATGCGGGCGCAGCTCTTTGCTGAGCTTTCGGGCGGAGAAAAGACACGTGTAAATCTTGCCCGCCTCATTCTTGAGGACACGGACATACTGCTTCTGGACGAGCCGACGAACCACCTCGATCTGAAGGCGACGGAATGGCTGGAGGATTATCTGCAAAGGTTTCATGGGACAGTTCTCGCAATTTCGCACGACCGCTTTTTCCTTGACCGCGTCGTATCGCGCATTGTAGAGATAGCGGGCGGAAAAGCCGAATTCTACAGTGGAAACTACAGCTTTTATGTCGAGGAAAAGCAGCACCGCTATGAGGAGCAGCTTAAGAAATACGAGAAGGAGCAGGCAAAAATCGATCAGCTTTCAGAGGCGGCGGATAAGCTCCACCTCTGGGCCTTCATGGGAGCCGACAAGCTGCACAAGCGCGCTTTCTCAATGGAAAAACGCATTGAGCGTCTCAGGCAGACAGACAAACCCAAGCTCGACAGGGCAATGAAAATCAAATTTGCCCAGCGGGAGTTTTCGGGCGACGAGGTGCTGATAATCGACGGCGTGACGAAGTCCTTCGGGGAGCGAACTCTGTTTTCGGATCTCGAACTCATAATCGAAGGGGGAGAGCGCATCGCGCTCATCGGCGACAACGGCACGGGAAAATCGACCCTGATTAAACTCATAATGTGTGAAGATACGCCCGACCGGGGCTTGCT
>Ga0074193_1001088_pt1 | contig 37146 bp, 16 predicted proteins | sample EPASupsiteHSE605_FD_64523 | JGI IMG/M metagenome (GOLD analysis project Ga0074193, IMG submission 64523) | Bioremediated contaminated groundwater from EPA Superfund site, New Mexico - Sample HSE6-05 | ecosystem: Environmental > Aquatic > Deep subsurface > Groundwater > Contaminated ... | reverse complement strand
GTTCCACAGGGCCTTCTCTTCTTTTCTTTGGTCGGAAAACAAAGGTTGCCCTGGTGGGCATACCAGCTTTGCTTGGTATGCCCATTTTTTCTTGGAGCCGCTATGCCCCCGTCTTTGAGGTAGAGCCCCTTTACCTGAAGAATGGAATTTTCTACTATCGCTACAGGTTCCCTGGTTGGCTGATAGCCCACATGGGGCGCACAGAAATTCGTGTCAGCCTGCGCACTGGCCATCGGCCCCAAGCACTGCGCCTGGCAAGGGACCTACATTCACGCCTACAGCGAGCCCTAGATGTAGAGTGTCAACACGTTGTTCACCCTCCCAGCCTTGAAGCTGGAGGTTTTCTGCCAAGAGCCGAGTGTGGTCGCAAGAAATTATAACGATGCGTCCATATCGGCAGATATGTTGTTCTTTTCCAAGAGTGGGTATACGTTTCTGCGTATGCCCACTCTTGCATTGCTGTTCTGATGAAGCGTTCAGCCTTGCCGTTGGTTTGTGGTCGATAAGGCCGTGTCCGCCTATGCGTTATTCCGAACTCACGACAGGCGTCACGAAACTTCCTTGACCTGTAACAAGATCCGTTATCCGTCAGAATTCGTTCTATCTTGATGCCGTGTGAGGCGTACCATGAAACGGCAAACCATAAAAATTCTACCGCCGATTCAGCGGTTTCGTCTGGAAGGACGGCGGTGTGCGCTGCTCTGGAAGCATCATCCACGCACACATGCAGGTATTCCCATCCTGGCCGTCTGCGATGAACTTGCCGCGTTCCCGCCTTTCTATGTCCAACGCCATCAATCTTGCCCAGTTTTTTGATGTCCAGGTGCAGCATTTGCCCTGGATTCTCCCATTGATAGCGCTGAATTGGTTCCTTGTGTTCCAGTGATGATAGCTGTGAACAGGCAAGTTGCCGCAGAACACGAAAAACACTGCTTCGGCAAATGCCCAGGCGTTGGGCTATTTCATCCCCGGTTTTTCTCTCTTTTCGCAGCGTGTATATTTGACAAAAATCAAGCTCAGATAGTTTGTTGCGACAACGTCTGGGGCGCGAACTGCGGTCTGCAAGTGCGTCTTGCCCACCATGAGCATGCCGACTTTTCCACTTCCTCGCGGTGCGCAAACTTACGCCATAACCAGCCGCCACTTTTGCCGCTGGTTCATGCTGCATCCGCCGCACCATTTCTTCTCGACTACGAACCGTCAGTTTGGCATTCTTATGGCTGTTCACCCTTTCCCTCTCTCGGTTTGCTGTTGTGTGGTAACTCCAGCTTTACCGATTTGGGGAGGGTGAACAACCTATTGGAACATTACACCTAGGCAGTGATCAACTACACCTCGAAGTGTGGTTGGTAAGGTTACAGGCGGTAACCAATTTTTTGCAGATGGACGGGCAAGGTATCAATTATCACCGCCCGGAGCGGATTTGGAAGCAAGAAGACTTAAATGTTCCAGTAAAAAACAGCGTGCAAGAAAGCACCTGGGCTGAACGCCAGATACTGCATTCGACTCAGGCTGGAGTGGAAAAATCACTTATGGCCCTGCGACTTTGTGCATTGCCGCACTGCCAACGGCAAATTATCTCGCATGTTGGGGATCATGGATGAATACCTCCGTAAATATTTGGCACTACATGTAGCCACATGATCCGCGCCGACAAAGTAATACACGGCTTGACGGATTTGTCTCTGGCACATGGCCGATGGATAACATTAACGCGGACAACGACTCGGAATTCGTGCCTTGGCCTTGAAAAAATGGTGGGCTGATGGCATTGCTAATATGAAGTTCAATTCTCGACTCGAGAGCTAATCCATTGACCATAGTAACTGTAACCATAAATAATTATTAGCTTGTGATGGGCTCGCATGCTCGGTAGCATGACTAAACGGTGCAAAGTTATTCTTTAAAATTGGTGTTGGTGGTTTTCAGCTAATCAATATGAAGAAATATTAATAAGTTAGACTTATCATTCTATGAGGCTGCATTCAAAAAAGCATCAACAAAATAGCACATCAACATGAAGGTATTTCGGCATGGGTTTTAATACATATGGCTTAGTCTACTCAGCGTCACTTTTTGCGGGTCTTTTGGGAGGGGTGAAACTTGGACATCTGTTTGGCAAAAGGAGGCGTACAAGCGCACAAGAGACAGATAAATGCGGCACACTAGACAGTGTGGTGTTTGCTTTGATCGGCCTGTTGCTTGCATTCAGTTTTTCTGGAGCCATATCAAATTATGGTTCACACAGAGATCTTTTGACAAAAGAAGCACATCACATAGCTGATTTTCATCAAAAGTTGGATTTTCTTCCTGAAGAGATGCGAACCCCATTGCGTGCATCTCTGCGCGAATATGCGAATATGCGCCTTGCGGCAACCCAAGCTGAAATTCACTCTTCAGCAGAGCAAGAGGCTCTTGCAGCCAGCCAACAGATTCAAAAACAGATTTGGAAAGATCTTGTAGCATATGTAAAAAATTTCAACAATGTTACTGTCAGCAACCAGTTATTGCCTGCATTCAGCATTATGGTCAGCGATCCTGACGCTCAGTTAGCGGATGCGCACAACCATGTTCCGATAGTTGTCTATGGCCTCATTTTTATTTTAGCCACGATGGCTTCGTTTTTGGCTGGTTACGGCATGCCAAGCCTGGCAAAAATTCCGATGATCCGTGTTATAATATTTTCGTTGTCAGTGAGTGTCACCGTATACACGGTTATTGACCTTGAATTCCCCCGAACTGGTTTTTTCAACGCATCCCCTGCCAATACAATGCTGATTAAGACAATTAAAGATATGTCTTAAAATTTTGGCTCAAGCTTAAACCGCCCGCGTAACTGCAACCTCCTGTTCGCGGGGGGAGGGTAAATCCACGAACAGGAGGAATGGATAACCGTTTGGCTTCGGCAAACGAACCGAACGGTTTTATGGATAACCCCACCCGCAGGGTGGAGCTTAGTGGTCAAGGCATGGAAAGCTCCACCACATCGGGCTGGCAGCGTCCATACAGGACCTGAAGTCTACACGTCACGCCTACTGCTGCCAGCATATCTGCAAAACGGCATTGAGCTTCTTCCATATCCTGCGAAATCACATAATTGACAAAGTTTTCCATATCTCCGGCAGTGGCCAAATGGTCCACGCGGCCATAGTGCGCCAGGTCAATTTTCTTCACATAAAAGGCGTGAATCTCATTGCCATTGCTTTGCGCGCAGTCAAGTGCCGCTGCAATTACAGGCGCATCCATGATCCCATGTTCATAAAGAACAGCTATGCAAACATTTTTGTCAGAAGCACCAACCCGCCCCCGCAAAGTATAACCATCAAATCCTGTTGCCTGCTTTTGGAAATTTTGTTCCACATTTAAGCACTCCTAGCGAAAATATTATTTTACGAAATACCAGACAACAGCAAAGGCCAGAGCGGCCTTGGAGCCTGCCACCACGAAGCCCAGCATCGCTCCTGAAAAACCAGCAGCGCGTATATCGCCCAAGCGAGTGGTAAGACCTATGCTGGAAAACCCCAAGAGAAAGCACCAGTCCATATATTTGCTGGCGAGTTTAGCCTGAATTGGGCTTAACCCGCCAAATGTGTTGAATAAAACCACAGCCAGAAAGCCTAAAACAAAAACTGGAAATTTGTCGATAATAATCTGCAATTTGCTGGTTTGTTCCATCTGCGCCTGAACTTTCGCGTCTTCAGTAGCAACCATCAGTGCAAGTATAAGCACCACAATTGGCAGCATGATAACCCTGCCAATATTGTAAATGCCCGCTACCACGCCAGCCTCCTGGCTAAAGGCAAAACCCGCCGCCAGCACCTGGGCAGAATTTACAATGCCCACCCCAGCAAATGCCCCGAATTGGTTGGCCGTAAATCCGGCCCATTGCCCTATAAATGGAAAGGTGAACAAGGCGATAAGGCCAAACATAAGTACAACCGCTATGGTATAGGCGATATCTTCGTTCTTGGCCCGCACAGCAGGCGCAATCGCCACGCAAGCAGAGACGCCGCAAACAGAAAGGCCAGCGGCAAGGCATGCATTGAGAGATGGCGTCAATTTTAATTTGCGTCCTACCCACATGAGTATGAGTGCTGACCCTAAAAGAAAAACGGTTATTATTATCATGGCTTCTGAGCCAGTTTTTACAAGACCGGCAAATGAATATTTACACCCCATGACTACAATGCCGGTCTTTGTGAGAATGGTTGAATACCTTAGCCCTGGTTTACATATTTCTGGCACACCGAAAACATTGAGAATGAGCATTCCTAAAATGATAGCTACAATAAAATTGCTGATATTCAAATTTACGACGGCAGGATGAATTTTGTATATAAGCGGAGTAATATAATAGGCTATCAGCGCGATGCTGATAAACAAAAAAAATCCAGGGATGTTTTTTAAGGTTTTTTCCAAAAGTCCAGGACTAACACTATGCGACATAGACATATGTGCTCCTTGAAAGTAAGTTAGTTAATGACTTTTTTGTTTAAAAATGGACTTGTATTGTAAAAGCACTTGCTCTACCGCAATTGCTGGCAATTCAGGCTGTGAACGAGCTATTGCTAATAAATGCAAAAATATACTTCTAAAAAATAAAAACAGTAAAGTTTAAGTATTGAGTGAAACAGCAACACTGTTTCACTCAACAAAATCTATGCCTTGGCACCAAACGGATCGAATGAAAACCACGTTTTCACAAGTTCCACGCAGTATTTCACAGGCGTAGTGTAGTCAATCTGTTGTGCTGCACTTTTCTTGAGAGCATCAAATGCTGTACAATGAAAAATACGGTGCTGCGGTATGCCGGGCAGTTCAACAAAGAGCATGCACGATCCATCTTTTTCCGGACGCACACCGCAAGGGATCATATGCAGGTTCTTGGGGAAAGACTCTGGCGAACGCTCAAGAACCAGAACAAGCTTGAAGCGATAAAAATTGTCCTGGGTAAAGGACATGGCGGCAAGCGACGGAGTGTCTGCCCTGTATTCAACCCCATTTTCATCAACGGGAACTGCTGAAACATAAGGGTTATCCGTCTTGTGTCCATCAACTTCCAGTACCCACGACTTGGGCGCGCCAATATGCTTGTGCAGCGCATCTGCAAATGAACCTGCCATACTCTGTGCCTTGCGCCGAAAATCTTCATTTTTATCCTGAGCGCCAGTCATTGCAGTGCAAAGATCTGAATATATGGACATATGTTCTCCTGTTAACTATTTTTTTACACTTATTTGCATTTTACTAAAACTCTTATCATCCCTGCACTGCCGCATACATGTTGTAGCAGTGCAGGGCTTTTTCCTATTCCAGGCCTGGGTGATGATGCATCAGACTAGCCATGTTCAAGTTGACGCACAGCCATGTCTGTGGCCTCTTGTAAAACACTTGAGATATTAGAAGCCTGCACATTGCTGTCCGCAGCTAACGCCGAGATATCTGCAATGCCTGCAGGTACATTTTCAATGCCTTCTGCTGGTGCATCAAGCGTTGTTGCTAATTCTGTCAGACTTACGTTTATGACAGATTCGTGCGACTCCACATACAAGTGGTCACTTACACCATTTCCATCGTTGTGCTGGGAACTTTCGGTGAACAGGCAATCAACAGTTTCATTACCATCTGTCAGGGTTATGGCACCATATTCCCAAAGGACATTTCCAACTGTATCGTCATGATGAAGCGAAATGTCTTCTGCTGGAGGCCGACCGCCATAGCCAACATCCAAGTCGTCAAGGTGCGCAAACAGAGGGGAGCCTTCTAGGTCATCATGGTGCGCGTAAAACTGAAAATCTCCCTGGACAGGCTGGATGGCTGAAACTGCTCCTTCATCCATATGGGCCTCGCCATTGATGATAAAGGAATCTTCGCCAGGCATGTCGCTTTGCGTGTCATGGGTCAGGTCAGTTACCGCTGGCTGATTGTCGTTCAAATTGGCAAAGAGGGGCATGTCGTCGTGGTCAGCATGCGCGAACGCTTCGTCATACACAGAGGTCTGGGGGAGCTCCACGTCATGGGGAACCGCCGCTGCTTCATGCACCTCGCCTGTCGGTTGCGAGTGCGCGTCAGTGCTTTGGCTGTCAGCTCCAGCGGCTGTGTGCTCAGCTTCGCCAGAACTATGGCTGGCATCCGCGATCTGGACGGTGTGGCTCTGATCGGCCGCAAGCCCTGAAACCTGCGCATCCTGTCCATCTATTGCAGCAACGGACTGCCCGGCATGATCCGCTGCGGCATGGCTGCTGTCGGGGCCGGCATCCGAATCTGTCGCCATAGACATAGTGGGAGAAGCCACCGTCGCAGGGTTATGCAACTGGGTAACGATATCCGGCGGCTGAATGTCAATGCCGCTATCGTGCAGCCCGTATAAAAGGTTGTTAAAGGCAGCCAGAAAATCAGTGGGCAGATTCATTGGATCAATGCCTTCAAAGCTGATACTTGAAAGCCCGCTTGTAATAAGGCCATCAGAGGTAATGGCGTTGAGCCAGTCGCCATAGCGGCTGGCAAAACTTTCCGTGCTTGAGGCCTGGAGTATCAGTGTGAACGTGCCGTCGGTAGCAATGACGTTCAGGCTGCCAGCCTGCACCATGCCGTTGATGGTAAGGGTGTTGTCGCCGCCGCCCAGGTTGATTCCATTGCCGCTGCCATTGACCGCGCCATTGATGGTTACATGGTCGTTGCCAGCTCCTGTGGTGATGATGTTTCTACCGCCGTCCACAGACCGCATGGCAACACCACCGGTAAGGGTGATGTTGTCGCCTGCCCCCCCAGCCTGCGAATGCCCAGTAATGTAGTTTACTGAACCGCCGCCATTGGCCCACATGGCAATGGCGTTTGAAGCCGAAGCCGCAGTAGCTGTGATGGTAACGGTCAGCGGTGCGCCAGCAGTAGAAGAAATGCTATTGCTGCCGGAATATTCGGCATCCATGCCGCGGGTGTAGCCTGAAACGTTCACGGCGCCGCTGGCAGTTTCAATGTTGTTGCTGCCGGAATAAGAAGCAGACATGCCGCGGGTATCGCCTGAAACGGTCACATCACCGCTGTTTGTCTTGATGCTGTTACTGCCGGAACCTGTAGCAAACATGGCGTAGCTGGAGGAAACGTTCACGGCGCCGCTGGTAGTTTCAATGCTGTTGCTGCCGGACTCATAGGCATGCATACCGACGTAGCTGGAAACGGTCACATTGCCGCTGCCTGTCTTGATGTTGTTGCTGCTGCCGGAATAATCGGCCTTCATGCCGTGGGTATCGCCTGAAACGGTCACATCGCCGCTTGTAGTTTTAATGTTGTTGTTGCCAGAATTAGAGGCATACATCCCGTAACTATTGCTAGCGCCAGTGCCGGAAACGGTCACATCTCCGCTTGTAGTTTTAATGTTGTTGCTGCCAGAATTAGAGGCATACATACCCCATCCGTAAGTGGCACCACTACCGGTAACGGTTACAGAGCCGCCCTCTGTGGTAATGCTATTTTTGCCTTGAGAAGATAAGGAAGCCATGCCAGTAGCAAAACCATCGGTGCTGGCGGCTGACACTGTAACGTTGCCATCTTTTGAAACAATGGTGTTTATGCTTCCACCATTTTTGCCATACATGCCGTATGATTGACCGTTGGCACTGTTGGCAAAAACAGCTATATCACCGCTGGTAGTGCTGATGCTGTTAGCGCTGAAGGTGTCGGCGCGCATGCCGTATGCGGTGAGGGTGCCAGTGCCGGAAACAGTTACAGTGCCGGTTTGTGTCGTTATGCTGTTATTGCCCGATGGCAACGCATACATGCCATAGCCCTGTCCGTTTGCACTGGTGCTAGCACCGGACACGCTCACATTGCCACTTTCGGTGGCGATGGTGTTGTTACTACCAGAAAGATAGGAGTGCATGCCGTAGCTATCATTAGTTTCACTGGCGGCAGAAACGGCTACAGCCCCGGTCTTGGTGCTGATGCTGTTCTTTCCAGTAGATGCAGCACTCATGCCGGAGCGGTTGCCAGCAACAAACACATTTCCACCTTCGGTTGTGATGCTGTTGCTACTGTAGAGGCTGCCACTGCCAGAATTATCAGCATACATGCCGCATCCGGTACCGCCGTTGCCGAAAATTCTCACATCGCCACTTACCGTGATGATGCTGTTGCTGCTGCCGGAACTGTTGGCATACATGCCGTAGTCGTTGCCAGAAACCGTAACGTTGCCACTTCCAGTGGTAACGCTGTTATTGCCGGCAGACAAGGCACTCATGCCTTTGTTGTTACCGGTAACGGTCACTTCGCCACCCAGTGCGGTGACTCTGTTACCGCCGTAATTTGCGGCATTCATACTTGTATTGATGCCTGTAACCGCCACAGCGCCACCCTCGGTGGTGATCACGTTATAGCCTGAGTGGTTGGCATCCATGCCATAGCTTGTGGCGCTGGGCCCGGTGGCGGAAATGGTCACAGTTCCATTTTTTGTGGCTATACTGTTCTTGCTGCCGGAATCATTGGCAGACATGGCAGAGCCGTTTGCGGAAATGGTTATTGAGCCATTCTCCGTAGCAATGCTGTTATTGCCGGAATACTCCGCCCTCATGCCGAAGGCATTGCCTGTTCCGTTACTGGTGGCTGAAACGGTCACATCGCCACTTTTTGTGGTGATGCTGTTTTGGCTGCCGGAATAGGCGGCGAACATGCCGTACCCATTGCTGCTGGCAGCACTTGTGCCGGATACAGTCACCGAGCCACTTTCGGTGAGGATACTGCTTTTGCCGGAATCATAGGCATACATGCCACAGCCGGAGGAGACGCCGTAACTGATGCCGTTACTTGTGCCGGATACAGTCACCGCACCACTATTTGTGGTGATGCTGCTTGTACCGGAATCATTGGCAGCCATGCCAATTCCGTATGCATTGGCGATGCCGGAAACGGTCACATTGCCACTACCCGTGGTGGTGATGCTATTGTTGCCGGAATAGTCCCCCCTCATGCCGAAGGCATAGCCAGTGCCGGTATTGACACCGGAAACGGCCACATTGCCATCTTGGGTAGTGATGCTGTTTTTGCTGTTGGCATAGACGGCATACATGCCAATGCCGTTGCTGGGGCCAGCACCGGCACCAGAAATTATCACATCGCCATTTTCGGTAATGATGCTGTTTTTGCCAGCAGACTCGGCATTCATGCCAAAGGCATAACTTTTGGCACTGAAACCGGAAACGCTCACGGATCCACTTTGGGTAGTGATGCTGTTACTGCTGCCAGATTGCGATGCTGACATGCCATAGCCCGTTGAACCAGTACCTGTGCCCTTGCCGGTAACGGTCACACTGCCATCTTCGGTGCTGATTCTGTTGCTGGCGGAAAGCCCTGAGGCACTCATGCCGAAACCACTGCCGGTACCAGTGAGGATGCCATTGCCGATGCCAGAAACGGCGACATTGCCCCCGCTAGTGATAATTTGGTTGCTGCTGGTACCATTGGCCGACATGCCATAGGCAGTGAAGTAGATTCCGGTGCCGGAAACACTGGTAGAATCACATTTTATGGTCACATCGCCACTTTCTGTGGCAATGAGGTTGCTGCCGGCACCATAAGCATCCATGCCTATGCCTGCTGCAGAAACCGTTACGGAGCCGCTAGTAGTTTTGATGATATTGCTACCAGAAGACGCGGCATGCATGCCGCGACCATAGCTAAGACCGGTAGCAGCAACTGTAACACTGCCACTCTCTGTGGTTATGTTGTTTGTACCTGAGTTTTCTGCATCCATACCGTTACATAAAAGAGTGCCAGAACTCTTACTCAATATCGTTACAGACCCACTATCCGTGGTAATACTGTTACTACCTGAGTTATATGCACGCATGCCTATACCTGAAGAACCTGCTCCTAAGACACGAACTGCACCATTCTCGGTGGTGATCATGTTATAGCCGGAATGGTTGGCATCCATTCCATAGCTGGTGGTGCCTGGTCCTGTGGCGGAGATGGCCACAGATCCATTTTTCGTGGCGATGCTGTTTTTGCCGGAATATTCCGCACTCATACCGAAGGCGTTGCCTGCTCCGTTGCTGGTGGCGGAAACGGTCACATCGCCACTGTTGCTAGTGATGCTGTTTTGGCTGCCGGAGTCTTCAGCATGAATACCACAGGCAACTGGGGCAATGCTTGAAACTATGATGCTACCGCTTTCTGAGAAGATACGGTTACTGCCGGAAGTGTTTGCATACATGCCGTAGTCGCTAGCAGAGATGGCTACATATCCGCTTTTAGTCGCGATGCTGTTGACACCTGAAGATAAAGCACCCATGCCATCGCCAGACATGGAAATGGTTACGCTGCCGTTTTCGGTGTCTATGTTGTTGATTCCGGCCCCCGCAACGGCCATGCCGTAGTGAGAACCTGAAACTGTCACGTTGCCACTCTTAGTGGTAATACTGTTACTGCCGGATAATGAGGAGGCCATGCCGTGGGTTTTGCCGAAAGCAATCACATCCCCGGTTTGGGTGGTAATGCTGTTACTACCGAAATTTGTGGCAAATATGCCAAAGCCTAGGGGAGAACCGTTGCCAGAAATGATTACTTTGCCACTCTCGGTGATGATGTTATTGTTGCCGGAAGTGTCTGCAAACATGCCGTAACCACGCAGAGAATTGTAGCCATTGCCAGAAACGGTCACCTCTCCGCTCTTAGTGGTAATGCTATTATGGCCGGAAGAAGAAGCGATCATACCTTGGGTAAGTTGGCCAATTCCGGAAACGGCCACATTTCCGCTTTCCGTAGTAATGCTGTTGGTACCGGAATCTTTGGCATCCATACCGTAGCCAATAAAACCGCCGTTGCTATCACCAGAAACAGTCACATCGCCGCTTTTTGTGGTGATGGTGTTACTGCCGGAGTTGCTGGCAGACATGCCATTGCCGCTGAAGCCGCTACTGGTCTTTCTGCCGGAAACAGCCACATTTCCGTTTTCTGTGGCGATGCTGTTGCTGCTGCCGACTCCTTCGGCATACATGCCCGGTCCGCCGATAGCTGAAATCGTGATATCCCCGCCGGAAATTGTGTTCGCGCCAGCATCGGTGGCCGACAGCCCACTACCGGAAGTATTATCAATATAGACATCACCCTTGCCCATATTGATGTCATTGGAGGCGTTCGATCCGTTGGCCTGTACGCCTTCATGCGCAACAAGCTTTCCGTCGGAAGAGGTTATTTTTGTTGCGCCGCCCTGGTTGTTCACACCCTTGTTCAGCAAAATGGAGTTGTAGTCGTCGGCCATGTTTGCAGGGTTGCCGCTGGCGTGGATGTTGCTGCCGCCAATAATGGAATCATTCAGAATAATGTCGTCGTTGCCAGTGGAGGACGTGATCTGGTAGCTGCCGGTCTGCCCAGAGCCCTGGTGATATTCTCCCACAGATTCGGTGCCAAACCGAGATACCCCCCCGTGCTGGGCATCGTATGCTGCGGAATCAAAAGACGAGTCGTTGGTAGCAACAACTTCGACAACATATTCAAAAGTATGGCCGCCCTTGACAACGGTAACAGTTACATAACCTCTCAAAAAAGCATCTGGGGCGAGGCTTTGCAATTGTGCAAGTCCGGCTGCGCTGAACTGGAACACCAACTGACCGTTGGTGAAGGTTGGAGCTTCAAGCCAGTTGCTGTCCCAGCCGGAAGAAAAGGAAAAGCTGACCGAATCCACACCGGTGGACAGGTTGCCGCTGGGATCCTTGAAAAAGACGGGGGTACTTACAAAATGGCTGTCGCTGTCCGTTCCTGCGCTGTACAGAACGGCGCGAACATCGGCAGTTGGAGACGCGGTCTGCCCTCCACCATTGGGCGGCGTTGACAGAATATTTGCAACTGAGGTTCCATGTGTCAGCAAAGGCTCTGTCTGAAGGATGCTCTCACTCGCCGCAGGGCTCTGCGTGCTGTAACCCAGGCCATCCAGATGGTTCAGCCCGCCCTGCAGATCAGAATCGCCATGTTCGGTATAGCGCGAGCTGCGCTCTGCGGTGGCTGTGGGGCCAGCCGCAGGCATGAGATCCGGTGCGAAGACACTAAAAAAGTCCTTTCCGGCAACAAGGCTTCCGTCAACTTCAAAGTCCGGGACATTATCCTTGGTATAGTCAGAATAAAATCCGGGAATGCTTATGCTGGCCCCATCATCAAACGTAAAATTAAGATCGTTCCCTATACGCTCCAGCGTAGCCTGAGCAGGATCAAAGCCGAGACTAATGTTGGCGCTGGTGGTAGGGTGAATGGACGTACGCTGACCAGCTGCGGGACGAGCAAGAGTGATATTGGCCATTGTTCCTCCAAATGAACAAGAGTTGGCACATCGCCATTCAAATAATGGCGATCAAAAGTGGATTATTATCTGGAGGGCTGAATTAGTATTCAGCGATCTGGTGTCTTGCCTGAACTTGCAGGCAAGACACCAGATCGTGCAGGCCAAACAAATTAGGCATGCATGGAGACAAGGAAGGGAACCCATCAAGGCTGAGCTCCGATGGGATTGACACGCATGGCAGGGCAGTCAATTAAAACCCATCTAAAGGGATGCTTGCGTCAAATATCAGCAAGTTAGCAATATTTTGCCATAAAGCTAAGGGCACACTGGCTGAGCGTTGATCAATGCCATTCCTCTATTAGATTTTATTTTACATATAAAAAGAAATCTGAATTGTACTTTCTACACAAGATCAAAATGACAATTTTACACCTGCGACATTACTAAAATCAGGGAGAAGCACTTTTGCGATGTGCCCCCAATTTATCATCTGCCATATGCGGCATATGTACGCGTTGCACAATATGGAAGTTAGCTGCACGTTTCCGAATATGAACCCGAATTGTCAGCAAGGGACACACAGCGCTAGGACTTCCTAAACTCACGCTGCCTGTTTTGCCACTTTACGCAGTGCGGGTGGGAATGCCCTCGTTGGACAACTGACCCTGGGCCAGACAAAAGGGCACTCACCCAATCCAGACAGCGCGCAGTTTAAGAGCCATCGTCTGCCCCCCGTAGCCATGGTTGCCGGAGCCATCATCACCGCCGCGAAGGCTGTTTGTGGCAATACTTGCCGTATACCTTGGCACTACGGGCAAGGAACAGCGGTTGGCAGCTTATTGTACGGGCAGATAAATACGTGCATTGCGGGCAGGTGATGCGCGTAATGGATCGGAGCGCGGCGCTGATTTTTCACGAAAATCGCAGCTATTATTGAATGACAAACAGGATCACAAGCAATCGCTGACAAAATAATTGCAATAATCTACAGCTGCTAATTTTTATATTTTTAAGTGTCCGGGAATCGTCTTCACCATCCAGGACCCCAGGATAGTTCAAGAAAATATTATCCCAGTGGGTGTACCTGCTTTGCTCGGTATGCCCACTGTTTTGAGACACTATTCCTGCCGTTTAGGCAAAGCAGGCACGAACGGCGGCGGAACTTATCCATCGAGCCACCCCCTGACACTCCGAGCAGCCCAGCATCGCCAGAATCTGTTGCGCAGCCTTTTGGTAATTGTACTACTAAATTTTTTATAAAGCTCATCTTCAGGAATGACGAAACACAGTGCCTGTTAACCAACAACACTTTTCAGCCAGACCTTCGCCGACTCACGCGCCAATAACTGCATGGCGCCAACAATCCTCATAATATTACCATTTCAACGCCAGAATTCGACAGCTATATTTTTAGTTTTTTGTAAAAAAAACTGAATAAATTCTGTATTACAAGCATTATGTCCTACTGTTTGTAAAAAAAATAATTAATATTTTGTTAAAAATACAATTCAACACTTTCTTCACATGCCATCATAAATTACATTATATAGTACGTTAAATTTAAAACATCACTAAACATGTGTTGCAGTGTGTTTAGCTACTATATTGCATGACTCACACAAAAAAATACCAACTTATTAAGTGTAGCCTTAATTATACTTGAAATAAATTTTCACTATCAATTATATTTTTCTAAAAATTATAACTTTATATAACCAATATTACCATAAATACAAATTATAAATACTCACATAAATCATTTATAATTCACAAAAAATGCATCAACTGCAATAAACTGAGTAATTATTTTACATTTTTACTACAATTAATATCACACAGTAATTTAATAATTTTCTTTTTAGCATTATATAAATGCAAATCGCTGCGCACAATAATAAATATTATTACATTTTTATACCACACTACAATATCACGCAATTTTACATTTTTTTAATAAATCTAGTTAACAATCAATAATTATAGGAAACATGACACATTCAACACAAGAAAGGATCTACATGTTTGCATCGACAGAACGCCTTGGGCATGCCTCTCATGCTGGTAATTCTAACATTTTTTACACCGCACAAGACACCAATAGTATTATTAAAGTCACTTGTTGCATCAAGTTGAATGGGGTTCTTAGGGATGTGACATGTCATGGATATCTCAGCGAGGCAATTGGCCGCGAAGCAAAGCTAAGAGTTGTTGAGCAAACGGTTATCGCGCGGCCATGTAAATTATATGCCAACGAATTTGAATACTTTTTCTGCCTTGACAAAAACTTCCCCCAAAGAGTGCGCCACGGCTACATGGGGATTGGCAAGGTACTGGGTGTAAAGAGAGATTTAAGTCACAACATCCAAGCCCTGTTACTGCGATTTCCAGCCCAAGGTGTTGTACGTCGCATGCGACGAGACCGAAGAATTGATTGGAACCCCGAGTATTCCAAGACCTCGGGGGTAATGTGCATCGACCACATTCCAGAAACTAAACACGATTTGAAAGAATTGGTTCAAAATCACTATCATCTTGCTGCGCTCAGGTCGCAAATAATAAACCTTTCGGCAGCCGGAGCGTGCGTATTGCTGCCTGATTCCTCAGAACTAAAAAGCCTGTCTGCCGATCCAGGACTGATGCTTTACATAATTGCTGACGAGTTCTCCTTGTTAGATGCCACTTACGTTTTTTTATGCAAAAAGGTGGGTGTCACAAGCAGTGACGTCGTCGACACCCTAAAGCTGAGAATGCAATTTACACACGAATTGAACTTGAGAAATAGCGATACCAGCTTGAACTGGGTTGAGATATCCAATTCGGGGTCAGCCCGCCTGAACAGTTTTATTCACAACATTTGTAGCGACGATAAAGAGCCGATCTTACCTGACCAGTTTTAGGGGCACGCCCCTACCCTTCGGCTGAAGGCAATCTAGCCTTTATTGAACTGCTGCGGGGACACTCCATGACAACGCTTAAATACATGACAAAAATGGGCAAGATCAGTAAACCCACAAATAGCACTTATTTCTGTGATCGTATGCTCTGAATCACGCAACAGTTTTTCAGCCATTGCAATTCGCCGCTGAATTATAAACTTGTGGGGAGGCATCCCCGTTGTGTTTTTAAATTTTGTTGAAAACGCAGTTCTGTTTTGATGTGCAACCTGCGCAAGTTTTTCTACAGTAAGCTTTTCGGCGATATTTTCATCAATATACTCACATACTCGTTGCAGCTGAGACTTGCTCATCCTTGCCCCATCGAAGCAACCTTTTATATTATACATATCGCATATATGTCTTAAGGCCTGCTGCATTGTGCTATCAAGATGGAAGCTTTGCATTTCAGGCACAAATAGCGGCATCATAATACTTTTTGCAACTGCAGAAAATTGCTGATTATGTATACCATGAATTGGATACACCTTGCTCGCATCCAGCTTGCAACCCAACTGGTCTGCAAACTCACACAAAAAATTTTGATCAAAAAACACATGTATTGACATGCAATCTTCAAGATAGGACGCCCACAATTCCCTACCCTGAGGATTTATTGACGCATTAAATGCAGCTATTTTCATTTTTTCCAAATGCCAACTTTCTACTTTGCGATCAATGCTTGTATTCAACAGGGCGATTGAAAACCAAAGTTTGTCTACAGGCGGCTGCACAATAACGCTGCCAGCTTTTTCAAGAGACAAAACGACACTGCCAAAAGGTGCTTCAATTTGCTTTATTGTAGTCACGCCTTCGTGTGATTTCCAACCATTGAAAAAAGAATTTATTTTATTCATTGTCTTGAATACCATCCGTAATAACAATAAAATATGCACTTTTACACAAAACCATTAACGGAATAAGTTATTTCATGATCTACACATTACCACATCCTTGTTAAGTTTAAAGTGATTTTTATACAAAGCCACACAGCATCTATTATCATTATTTGAAATAACAATAGACAGTTCAGCTGCTTAAATACCACTTAAGCATGAACGATGGATTGGACTTAGGAATATTTACGGATTCGTTCAGTGAACAGGCACTAGCACGGCAGAAATCTCAACAAAAAAAACTGCCACTCTTTTGTGAAGGTCAGCTCAAGGACTAACTACTTGCTGTTACTTTTTTTGCTGAATCAAATATTGCAGTGAGATTCAGTCTTATGCGTATGCAGCAGCCTTCTCTACCAGCAACCACAGCCACCAGATGGCGGCCAACCTCAAGCGAGGCTGGCCGCTTTGTTCGTATGGAGACAAGTTATGCTAGCACGCTTCAATTTGCCGCATGGCTGTATTCGCAGTTTCTTGCAAAGAATTTTCGACTGAAGATTGCACGTTATCCCATGCGGGAGCAGCCGCACCTCCATCGATCATTGAAGAGCCCGTACCAGAATCACCATGTGTAACGTTGGCATTTTCGGCCGGAGCATCCACCGTCACGGCGGTATGCATGTCCGCAAGGCTCATGCCTGCCATGTTTGTGGCAGAGTCCCCATCCTGATGCATGCTTCCGTACTCGTCACTGCTCATGGACCTTTCGCCAAAGAGACTATCAAGTGACACATCGCCTTGAGAAAGCACGATGTCAGCATGCACTTCGCCGGAATGGTTCGTGGTCACATCGGAGGCAGGTCCACCATCGAGTTGATTCAAACTATCCCCATGAAACAGCAGACCAACATTTTCACTGCCGTAAAACGAGTGATCGCTCAGCAAGTCATCCAGTACAGGTGAGTCCTCATGCCCGCTCTCCGTGGACGACGTGACACTATCGGTATTTTCAGCCATGTGCGTATCCAACTGAGGATGCGCACCAGTGCTCAGCAGGCCGTCCTGGTTTTGAAGGGCATCGTGAGCTGCTCCATCCACAGCATGTTCAGCGCCGCCTGTCACATCATGTTCCATTACCTGGTGAGTATCAGCATTGTCTCCTTGAGCAGATGTGTCCTGCGCGCTAGCGCTGCCATCAGGATGGGATGACTCCGCCCCGCCGGAACCAATGACTGCGACGCTGCCCGCTTCATCCACGGTGTGAGTGCCCGCAGTATTCGGCGCGTCATGTCCCTGAACCGTTCCTAAACCTGCCGCATGCGCGTCCTGACCATCATCGCCAACAACATGAATACTGTCTGTGCCGTTGTGCTCAGCAGCATCCGCCGCCACAAACATCATGGGAGCGGCAGCAGCCGCAGGATCGTGCAAATGGTCAAAAAGTCCTGCTGGCTCGATGGAAATGCCGCTACTGTGTAAGTCGTGCAAAAGATCATTAAAGGCTGCCAGGAAGTCTGCGGGCAAATTCGCCATATCCAGGCCATCAAAGCTGATGCTGGTCAGCCCGCCTGCAATAAGACCATCCGCCGCGATACTGTTAAGCCACTGGCCGTAACGCTCTGCAAAACTTTCTGTACTTGAGGCCTGGAGTATCAGTGTGTACGTACCGCCGGTAGCAATGACGTTCAAACTGCCGGTTTCAACCGCGCCGTTAAGTGTAACCGTATTGCTGCCGCCGCCCACATTGATCTGGTTGCCACTGCCCTTGACGGCTCCATTGATGGTTACATGGTCGTTTCCTGCCCCGGTGGTGATGATATTTCTACCGCCGTTAGCGGTCTGCATGGCGATACCACCGTTGAGGGTGATGTTGTCGCCTGCACCACCGGATTGGGAATGCCCGGTAATGTAGTTTACAGCACGGCCACCATCGGCCCACATCGCAATGGCCTTCTGAGCAGAATCGGCCGTGGCTGTAATTGTAACGCTTAAAGGCCCGCTTGCAGACTGCACAGTATTTGTAGGACCAGATACTGATGCACTGCCTGAGTCTTCAGCATGTAAACCGAAATCATTCCCCACAATAGAAACAGTATTGCCAGTAATGGTGTTTGCACCGCCATTCGCGGCCATCATACCGCTGCCGCCGTTGACGGAGACAGTACCGCCAGTGCCGGAAGTAACCGTATTGCTTCCACCAGAAGCGGACATCGCAGCCGCCCCCACAGACGTGCCCGTAATTACGATGTCACCACCGTTGACAACATTCTTGCCGCCAAATGTTTCAAGACCGTATGTACCACTGATGCTGACCTTGCCTGTTGTACCTGCATCAACAGTATTCGTGCTTTGAGCACCGTACGAATATACGCCTGCATTGTAGGCTCCGGCTCCGGTGATAGTAATGTCCCCACCACTGACGGTATTTTTACCGCCGCTGTTAGCGAACAGACCAAGGTTGCCACCTATGGAAACCTTGCCACCAGAACCGGCTGCAATGGTGTTTACGTTGTTTACGCCATCAGCAATGGCTCCATAAACTGTCCCATTAATATTGATAGAACCGCCGGTAACTGTATTTGAACCGCCGCTGCCGGAGGCCGAAAGGCCCGACCTGCCACTGATGGAAACAGTGCCATCGGAACTGCCGGTAATCGTGGTGCTTCCGCTGGAAGTGAAGATGCCATAGCTGTTCGAGCCAGTACCCGTGCCAGCAATGGTAATGTCGCCACCTGTTACCCTGTTTGTTCCACCCATGGCCGTAATACCCGAATCGCCACGGATGGAAACCGTACCGCCAGAACTTGCCGTAATCGAGTTCTCGCTTTGGGTCCCGCTAGTGTAGAGGGCTGAATTGGAAGTACCGGTACCGACCACGACAATATTGCCGCCTGAAACAGCATTCACGCCACTATTGTTGGCATACAAGCCATACTTGCCACTAACGGAGACAGTTCCGTTAGAACCGGCATCAATCGAATTCTTGCTCTGGCCGTCAGTGGCGAAAACTGCATAACCGGTAGTGCCAGTGATGGAAACATCGCCTCCGGTGACGATATTTTTTCCTGCGTTGGCAGCGTACAGGCCAGTGCTGCCACTAATACTGGCCGTGCCGTCAGAACCTGCGGTAACAGTGTTTTTGCTTCCAGAACCAGTGGCAAATGCACCGTAACCGGTACCGTTGCTAGTGATGGAGACGTGACCGCCAGCAACGCTGTTTTCGCCACCGGAATTTGCACTCAGCCCCATTCCACCGCGGATGGTCACAGTGCCTCTGCCAGCATCAACGCTATTCTTGCTCCCGCTACCTGACGCATCTAGGGCATTTCCGCCAGTACCAGTACTGGCAACAAGTACACTATTGCCAGTTACGATGTTCTGCCCTCCAGAAGACGCAGACATGCCGTACTTTACGCCATTAACCTCAACTGCTCCGGTACCGGTTACAGAGTTTGCGCTTCCAGATCCAATGCTTCTCATTGCATAGGAAGAATTCCCCGTCCCGTTTATTGTTACATCCCCACCGGTGAGGCTGTTTTTACCCCCGTTTTCAGAATGCAAACCCGTGCCCGTTGCAGCAACAGTAATCTTGCCGCCGATAACACTGTTTGTACCTCCCAATGACTGCATAGCAATGTTGCCTTTTACGCTCACAACGCCGTCAGTACCTGCATCAATCCTGTTTTCACCATTAGAATTAGTACCTGAAACATACATTCCTGAAGATTTGCCTTCAACTGTAACATTCCCTCCAGAAACGTAGTTTTTCCCATTCATGGACTGAATAAACATGGCATTCGTGGCAGTTATTGCAACATTTCCATCGCGCCCAACAGTAATTTCATTCTTGCCATTCGTTGCATTAAGGCCTGTAGAAGCTCCTGTAATGCTGACATGCTTAGCAGTAATTGAATTAGTGCTAGACACGTTAGCCATTACAGCATCAAAACCTTTGATGTTCACGGTGCCATTTGCAGAGATTATTTCATTTTTACTGTTTTGCCCTTGAGCATAGATCCCGCCATCAACGGTTGTATTACCGCCAGTAATGGAATTTGTACCGCCAGTGAAAGCCGCTAGGCCCTTGCTGCCAATAACAGAAACATGCCCATCAACGCCGGATGAAATCAGGTTCTTGCTGTTGGCACCTTCGGAATAAAGCCCGTATGTTCCCTTAACAGAAACATCATTGGCTGTAACACTATTTACACCACCACTAGAGGCCGCAAGCCCCTTTGTGCTGCCATTGATTTCGATTGTTGCGGTTGTGCCAGTACCAATGGTATTCTTACTTTCGCTACCAGAGGCATAGACCGCCTCGCCGCCAGTGCCACCAATGCTGATATCCTTGCCAGAGAGGTTGTTCTTCCCGCCGTTTTCAGCGCTGATGCCCTTGGTGGCACCATTAACTGTGAGCGTGCCCGTGCCAGCATCAATCGTATTTTTTCCATCATAGGCAACAACGGCGGCGTCATAACTGCTCGTGCTGTTGATTAAAATGTCGCCTCCGGTTACGGCAACAGAGTTGAGGCTACCACTGTCAGCCTTCACTCCTGCCCCGTCAGCGTTTATATTAAGAGACCCGCCATTTACGGCGATGTTGTTGGTGCTGTCATAGAATGCACCTACACCATTCCCTGCAGCAGCTATATGAACAGAGCCACCATCAACAGTAACGTTGTTGGTGCTGCCGAAATGAGCAATGATTCCTTCCCACCCCGATCCTGAATTCACGTTGACATCGCCATTTGTCACATGAACAGTATTGGTGCTGTCTCCATATGAATGGATACCGCGTCCAAGTGCATCAATGCTCAGACTTCCGTTGGTCACGTCAACATTTGCGGTACTGTTGTTGCTAGTCGTGATACCCCAGGTATCAGTAGCTATATTTACGGAGCCATTCGTGACGGAAATGGTGTTTGTGCTGTCGCCGCTTGCGCCAACGCCAGCCCATGCGGATTTTATATTGACGTTGCCGCCGCTGACACTGAGGGTGTTGGCACTGTTTTCATATGCGGCAATGCCTTCTGCGCCCGAAGATGTAATATTGACGCTTCCGCCTGTTGCTGAAACAGCGTTGAAGCTGTTGTTTTCGGCAACCATTCCGCTTCCTTCTGCATTGATGCTGACATCGCCGCCCTTGGTCTCGACAGTGTTGGAACCGCCATCTTCTGCGTATATCCCTTTATCGCTGGCATTAACGAGCAGCTCGCGGCCCAAAATGGTGTTTTCACCAGCGACGGCATTTATGCCATGCCCAGAGGCATTGTTGATATGAACCTGCCCCTTGCCCATGCTGATGAAGTTCTCAGTGTTGTCGCCTTGCGCAGACACGCCGCCCTGAACCTTAAGAATACCGTCTGTAGAGGTGACCCGAGTGATCGAGTCTGCCGTCGTATTCGACACACCAGCGTTGAGATTGATGGTATTGTAGTCGTCGGCCATAAGTGCCGGATCGGCGGATCCACTTGCGTGGATAGAACTGCCGCCAACGAGGGTGTCGTTCAGAATGATTTCATCATTCTTGGTCGATGAAATAATGGAATAGGCTCCGCCCCCATTTTGCCCCTGATGAAACTCACCAATATTATCAAGGGCGACATTACCGCCATACTGGCTGTCATGGGCGGCCGAATCGAACTCCTGATCCTTGGTGGCTATCAGTTCGACGTTGTAGTTAAACGTATCGCCCGTGCCCCGGTCGAGCACCGTGATCTGGATAAAGTCCACAAGCGGCTTGCCGGTCACGCCCAGGCGCTGCATTTCGGCAATACCCTCGGGAGTCAGACGAAATTCAAGCCGTCCAGTGGTGTAGTCAAAGGCTACATCCACCCAGGCATTTTGCCACCCATCGGGCAGGGTCACTGTCACGCTGAAACGCGCCCAGGGGGCTGCACCAGTAAAATCCAGATCACTGGCGGAAACAGCGGAAGGAGTGCCGTTGTTTTCGGCGAAAAACACGTTGGTGCTCACGTACTCGCCGCTCTGGCCGTTGCCGTACAGCACGGCGCGCACAAAGGGGCCAGAAGGAAATGAAGGGCCTTGCGGGCCAGAGATGTCTGAACCGGGCCCAGCGATGGCCCCCAATCCTGTTCCCCTGGTGACTGCAAGGGTAGGATCCAGAGTTGCAATCTCCGCCGGTGCCGAAACGTTCAGGGTCGGAGTTTCTGCGCCATCGAGATGCCCCAGGCCAGACGCCAGGGATGAATCCGAATGCTCGTTGTACCGTGCACCCCTTTCCGCAGCTTGCGCCGCAGGTCCTGCGGCCGGGGCAAGGTCAGGTCCAAAAGCATTGAAGAATTCCGAGCCGGGCAAAATCTTTCCATCAACAGCAAACTCCGGCAGGTTGGTCTTGTCGTACTGGGCGTAGAAGCCCTCAATAGCAATACTGCCGCCATCGGCAAAGCTGAAAACCAGATTATCGCCACTGCGCTCAAGGGTTGCCTGATCAGCCTGAAAGTCCAGATGTATAGTGGCCTTCGGTTCCGCAGGAATAGAGATACGCTGACGGGGCCCAGGGGTGGTGAGAGTAATGGTGGACATGGTTAATCCCCTTTTTTAAAGCAAATATTTTCGGATAGATACAGCATGTGAAACCACACAATCTGCATCGTTATTGTCTTTTGAGAAAAGGCTGGAGAATGTACCAGCGTTCAGGGGTACTCGTTCCCGCGTGTTGGGAACAAGGAATCCTGAGTTTGTCGCGGCGGCATCGCTGCACACACCGGACAAAGATGGAAGGGCAAGGGAAACCTTCAAGGTTTCCGCTGAAAATCAGGCGAATGGGGAACATTGGCGCCGGACTCAGCAACACTGCCAATTAATAGTTAGCTATCATTATCGATAAGGTCAAGACCAGCTAACCTCTGGGAGCCGCATCAGCTATACCGCATCATATCGGGTAAAATTCTAATAACCGATAAAAAAAACTGTATAGCTAATCCCTCTCAGATCAGACAGTTATGTTGCCCCTATATAATCAAGCCACAAAAAATATTGATTGTATAATCAACATGAATAGTAAGAAATGTTTTTTACAAGAACAAAAAATATCAGATAGTTGAAGTATTTGAAAAAAAGTTGAAAAAAAATTTCCTGTCGGTTCCGCATAACGTAGGCAGACAGAACAAAAATACAGTCATCACTCCTTGCTGGGTACTAGACGTGCACTCTCTATTTTACATACATTGTCAGCATACTATCCAGCCCCCTCAGCTCGCTCGGCAGCAGGAACAGACAGAACAAGCGGCGGCCACCATTGAGGTTGTGCCGCCGCCATAATTCTGTTTTCTTGCTTTGACTGAAATTGCCAGAGAGCTCGTGAAAGCAAGGTAAAACCTTGTCTACCAGGCCAAGATCAATGTACCTGGAGCAAATCTGACGAGGCCGAAGAGTTAGGCATTTTTGAGGTCGGTAATAATGGCGGCCAGTCGTTGCGCCTGTGCTGCCAGATCGGAAACAGCCTTACTCGCCTCGCTCATGGCCAAAGCTGTTTCTCGCGAAATAGAATTGACATGGTCGACAGATTGAGCAATTTCCTCGGCGGAAGCTGATTGCTCTTCGCTTGCTGTGGCAATTCCCTGCACCTGATCGGCGGTCTGTTCTGCCAGCCCAAGAATCACCTTCAGCGCCTCGCCACTTTGCAACGACAACTCTGTGGCAAGATTTACCTTATTCACTGCAGCATCCATGCGGTGGACACCATCCTGCGAGCTTTCCTGAATGGCATGAATGGCTTTACCCACATCGAGGGTCGAAGCCATGGTCTTCTCAGCAAGTTTGCGCACCTCGTCAGCCACCACGGCAAATCCGCGACCAGCGTCGCCTGCACGCGCAGCCTCAATGGCGGCATTGAGTGCCAGCAAATTAGTCTGATCAGCAATGTCCGAAATAACGGTCATAATTTCGTTGATGGCTTGGGCATGCCCGGAAAGCACATCCATACTGACCTTGAGAGCAGCGGCATCGTTTTGCACATCAGCAATCGCACTCTGGCATTGCGATGTCACATGATCGCCAGAGCGGGCCTTTTCCTGCATCTCAGCAGACAGATGTGCGCCATAGGAAGCATTCTTCGCCACCTCAAGTACCGCAGAATTCATTTCGCCCACAGCAGTTGCTGTGTCTGCTATGCGCTCTGCCTGCTGTTCAGCCCCCCGGGAAGATTCTTCAATTTGCGCAGAAAGCTGTTCTGATGCAGAGGCAATGACGTGCACAACGTTTTCCAGTTGGTTCGCCGCATCAAGCAGGCCTTCTTTACGTGCGCTCTCTGCACGGTGTTGGGCCTCCAGTGCCTCGCCCTGAGCAATGCGGGCACTTTCTGCCGCCTCGTGCGCACGTGCGGATTCTTCCTGAGCGAGCTCTATATTCACCTTCAGAGCGTTCACCATGGCAATGATGGAATCGTACACGCCGAGCTTTTGGCAGCCGTCATCTACGTTATAATCGCCTTCAACAACCCGGTGCGCAATAGCGTTCAGTTCACTGGGGTCCTTGCCAAGTTGTTTGTGGGTACCACGAACAATAAACGCAACAGCACCGGCACCTACCAGCAAGGCCGCTATAAGCAATGAGCTGACCAGTATTCTCGCCCTTTCATAAAGTTCATCACACGACTTACTGGCGGCGTCGGCCCCTTCTGTATTGATATTTACAAGCTCCATGAGCGATGCGTTGCTCTGCTCAAAAAGGGCTCTGGATTTTCCTCTGAATATATCAATCGCCGCTTCCAATTTATTGTCATTTGAAAGCTGGATTATTTGAGCACTAACCTGAATATATTGTGCCCATTGCCTCGAAAAAGTGTCAAATGCTTGTTGCTCTTTTTGCGAAGATATCAGTTTAACATAACCAATTTTTGTTTTATCAAGTGCTGATAAAGCAGTTTCCATTCGTTTTTTATAAACGCTATTTTCTTCATCTGTTTTTGCATATACAAACAAAGCCTCAGCAAGCCTGTATTCCGAAGTCAGCAAAGTTGAATTCATCACACTTCGTGTAGAGCGCAACCAGTTTTCACTTATATCAGTAGATCCCTTGTTGATGTTTGCCATCTCAATCAGGCTGAATCCACCAACTAACGTTGCAAGCAGCAAAAGAAATCCAGACATAAGCATGAGCTTAACGCTAAGCTTCATATTCCCTCCAATCACATGCTTTTTGCATGTATCGATTAAATTTTTTTGTGTTTCAATAATCTTATTTGCAGAATGCCAATATAAATTTTAACTATTAAACCAGTAAAAAACTGAGCTGCTTAAGTTTAAAATTTATATCAGACTTTATAATCTGCATATTCTACTGAAATCTTTTCTATCTGTGATTCAATAGCCAAAAATGCTTTCACAAATCTTGGATCAAACTGCTTTCCGCTTTCACCAACAATAATGCTAACAGCTTCTTCATGGGTGAATGGCGGTTTATATATACGCTGACAAACCAGTGCGTCATAAACATCGGCAACAGCTACGATGCGCCCTGAAATTGGGATCTCTGCACCAGAAAGGCCTCTAGGGTATCCTGTTCCATTCCATCTTTCATGATGTGTCAATGCAATTTCTCCAGCCAGGCGCAAAAATGAATTTTCTCCTAGCTTTCTCTGCGCTCCCAACATTGCCTTATATCCAATAATACAGTGCTCCTTCATCATGGAAAACTCTTCTTTGCTAAGCTTCCCCTCTTTATTCAATATTGCATCAGGAACACCGACCTTGCCGATATCATGCAATACTGCGGAATGATACAGCATATCAATGGATTCATCATCCATAAACAGTTCAAGATCAGGAAGTTGCCTTGCCGCGTGAGCCAGCGCGCATACATATTCCTGAGTGCGCTTGATGTGGCAGCCGGTTTCTGGATCACGCGTTTCAGCAAGGTCGGCCAGCATTTCAATTGTTGCCTGCTGGGTAAGCACAAGTTCCTTGGTACGTTCCCGCACCATTGCCTCCAGCCGGTCACGGTGGCGCTTCAGTTCCAGCTGGTTGCGCACTCGAGCCTTGACCAGCGAGGGGTTGATGGGCTTGGTGATATAGTCCACGGCTCCAAGTTCAAGACCTTTTGTCTCATCGCCAATTTCACTAAGGGCGGTAACAAAAACAACAGGAATACCTCGGGTAGCTGCATTGCCCTTAAGCTTCGTGCACACATCATAACCACTGATGTCGGGCATCATGACATCCAGCAGAATTATGTCGGGCAAAGGGGCGAGGGATGCCATGTTGAGAGCCCGTGTTCCATTGGTGGCTGTCACCACTACATATTGATCTTTCAGTGCTTCCATAATTACGTAGAGATTACTGACATCGTCATCAACTACGAGCACTTTAGGACGTTCAATATTCAATAAATGCCTCCTTCTATCGAACCTTCAGCGCCACAAGCAGGCTTTCAATAGCTTGTGATGCCTCTTCAATGTCAAAATTGCCCATGGCCTTCTGGAGACGAGCAAGGTCATCCTCCAATGCGGAGGGCATTTCCACTCCATCCAGATCTCTGACCTTGCCAAAGGCTTGAGCAACGTCGCATTCAAGTAATTTGCTGATTTCGGAAAGCAGGCTGCTCAGAGAAGAAGAATCAAATAAACGGCTTTCGCTGTCTGAATGGCTGTCAGCATCTTCAAAAAGTCTGATTGAAGTCAGTACGCTCTCCAGAGAGCAGAAAAACTGTTCAAACAAATTTTCTGTTACGCATTCTCTTGTGATGCCTATTTCAAGCTTTCCCGCTGCCCTGCTGAGCTCCATTGCGCCAATATTGCCCGCAACGCCTTTCAGCGAATGCGCTATTGAAGCAACAGCCGCCATGCTTCCCCGGTCACGCTCGGCACGCACAAGCGTAGCGGTATCAGCATAGTCTACGGCAAATTTTGCTAACAGATTTCTGTATAGCTCACGGTTACCGCCCATACGCAACACACCTTGCGTAACGGAAAGGCCTGGCAAAGCCATGACAGGCTGAGGAGCGCCCATGCTTTCACAGGGCAACTCTGACTGCAGAAAGGTTTTGTGTTTGCCCTGCCTTATCCAGCGAACGAGCGTAGCCAACAACTTGTCCGGCCTGATTGGCTTGCTCAGATGATCATTCATTCCGGCATTCAGGCTTCTTTCTCTATCACCAGCCATCGCGTGAGCGGTCATGGCAATAATGGGGAGGTCGGCAACGCCTGGCTTATTCAGTTCACGGATTTGTCTGGCGGTGCATAAACCGTCAAGTCCGGACATCTGAATATCCATAAGCACCGCGTCAAAATCACTATTTTTCACTGCCTCAATCGCCTCAAATCCGTTGCTGGCGACTTGCACAATAAGCCCGGCCCGGCCCAGAATTTCCATCGCAACCTTCTGGTTGATCTCATTATCCTCAACCAAAAGGATTCTGGCGTCATAAATTTTAGGCAGACCTTTCAGCCTTGCTCCACGATTGCTCACATCACTCTTCTTGTCGGACACCCTCTTGCCCAACGCCTCCATTACGGTGTCAAACAAGGTTGACGAATTCACCGGCTTGGCAAGAACTGTATTCACCCCAACATTTTTGGCCTCAAGGGAAATACCTTCATTGTTGTAGCCCGTGACCAAAAGAACAACGAAAGCATCGCGGGCGCCTTTCTGCCTAATCTGCTTGGCAACGGCGACACATTCCTTGTCAGACTTTTTTGAATCCAGCAGAACAAGCAAGAAGGGGTCGTCGCTGTCTGTCTTATCCAGTGCATCTAGAGCTTCTGCTCCAGTGGTAACAGTGACGACACGGCAGAAGAAAGATTCCAAACATGAGGTTAGCGTGCGTTTTGTCTCGCTGTTTTCTGACACAACAAGACAACGTAAATGCTGCAAGTCCTGCATCAATGCATCGTCAATTAGGCAGGCCTCTTGCTCTCCCAATCCAACCCACGCGGTAAACCAGAAGGAACTACCTTGGCCCGGCACACTATTAACGCCAACTTCACCACCCATCAGTTCAGCCAACCGCTTGCAAATCGCCAGGCCGAGCCCTGTACCGCCATAATTGCGCGAAATTGAACCGTCAGCTTGCGTAAAAGCATTGAACAAATCGCTACTCTGCGACTCATCCAGGCCTATGCCGGTATCTGTAACGGCAAAACGAAGCAGTATGCGGTCCACACGACGTTCAACTTCCTTCACAGAAAGGAGTACGTGACCTTTTTCAGTAAATTTAATGGCATTTGTGGCATAATTTATAAGCACTTGTGAAAGACGCAGAGGGTCTCCCATCAAGTTATGAGGAATCGTTGCGTCTATGTCGAAAATAATTTCTAGATCGCGTTCATCAGCTTTAACAGAAATAACACTGTATATCCTGTCAATGAGTTCAGTAAGATTAAAGTTAACTTCATCTATAACCATTTTTCCGGCTTCAATTTTAGAAAAATCCAGAATATCATCAATTATGCGCAACAGAATATTACCAGAAAGCTGGATATTACTGACATATTCACTCTGCTTGTCAGTGAGATCTGAATGCAATGCAAGGTGGGCAAGGCCTAAAATTGCATGTATTGGCGTTCTTATTTCATGACTCATCCTAGCCAAAAATTCACTTTTTGCCTTGTTTGCTTGCTCTGCAATAAATTTTGCGCGCTCCAGATAACGTGCAGCAGCATGTTGCTCTGTAATATCTATAGATAAAGAAACCACACCAGTTATGCTGTTATTGCTATCCATCAACGGAATTTCTGTCGTCCGCAGTAGGTGTTCGGTCCCATCGGCAAAAAAATGAGTAAGCTCAAAATTCTGGGCAGTGCAGTTTCCTCCCGCACAAAGATTGCTCTCCATACTTTCCCCGACGATCGCGTCGGGGAACACTTCCGCCTGAGTCTTGCCCAGAATATTTTCAGTTTTTAGGGCGTACACGTTTTCAAAAAAACGATTGCCCATAAGATAACGCCCTTCGGCATCTTTGAGAGTCACCATGCAAGGCAAATTATCAATAATGACGCGCAACATGCGCTCTTGTTCGGCAAGAGCGAGTGCGGCGCGACGTTTTTCAGAAACATCCTCAATGTATGCTGTCAGTTGAACAATTCCATCTGGTAACAACTTATAGTGACTACAAAAATTAAGATAACAATCACATCCTCCCACAACAGCACGCAGTTGCACCTCGGCCTGTTCATGCTCCTGACCGGCAAACATACGGGTCAGCACATTATTGAGCCCATTCCTTGCCATTGCAGCATCTTGTGGATCAACATTGCGCCATAAGGATTCAGGACTAGCAATTATTTCATCAATAGTAATTCCAAGCAGTTCACACATTCGCTGACTAGTAAATGTGAACAATCTGTTTCCATCTTCAAAACAGCACAACTGAAAAACCCCCACTGACAGGGATTCAGCCATATCTACCAATTGAGTTTGAGACCGCTTTACATTCTTTAGAGCTGCCAAAATTTCGTTTTTGTGCGCCACCAGCTGCGCCTGGGACAAAACCAGAGAATTTGCCTGAAGACATGTCTTATCAAGCAGTTCCTTTACCTGAAGACTACTAGACAAAATTTCCAGATTTTGCGCCACAACGGGTAGCAATTCTTCCATAAAAAACTCAACGAATTCGCCTTGCGGCTCTGCCAGAACAAGTTCAAGCACAGCAAGTTTTTTACCTTGGCTGATTACTGGCAATAGAAGCCACCAGCCTCCAGACACATTACGTGCACATATGGAGGCACCAGCCGGCACGACATCTTCATTGCCGCTGCCTGCAACTTTTGCATCAAAGAAGGATGAGGAGGAGCCTGCAGCATCCAAATCGCAAAATGCAGAGCCATCAACACTCGTAAATTTTTCCTGAGATTTGTCTGCCAGATAAAGTTCACATTGCGTAATACCCCAGCGGGCACGTAGCCGTGAAAGCAAAGCAAAAGAAAACTCAGAAAAGGTCGTTGCGTCCAGCAGAGCTTCGGCAATATTGCCAACTTCAGTTTTGACGCACAAAAACTTGCTGTGTTCAGCCGCGCGGATCCTTAGCTTGTCCAGGTTATTTGCAAGTTGCCCTATCTCATTATTCCAGCTTTTATAAGGAACTACCTGCTCATAACGACCATGAGTCACGTCTTCGATTGCCTTGCTCAAACCACGCAACGGTCGAACCACGCTGACTTTGAATATTGCCAGCATAATGCAGAGAGACACGATCACGGTGATTGATACCACCAAAGCAAATAGGAAAATGGCTTTCCGGGTGTTTGCCATGACGTCATCCCGATCCCGAATCAGCCCATTGCGCATTGATTCGGCAAGACAAGAGGTATCGTGCCTGAGCTTGTTCAGAAGGGGCAAAACTCTATCATGCATATATTCATTGGCATATCCTCGAGTATGAGTTCTCGCTACATCTTGAACATTATTAAGTTCAACAAGCAGCGCTTCAAACTGTCGTCTTAGCGCATCAATGCCCCTGGCATTGTTTGGTGATTTATTTTTAGCTACTGAAATAAGTGAAAAGTACGCATTAATATTTTTTTCCAGCTCACCCCTGATCCATAAATGTTTTTCATCACAATCTTGCAGTGCGAGCTCATACACCTGCTGGTATGCAGAAACACTTTCTTTGTTTGAGCTTATTACTGCAATCACAGCTTTTATTTTTGTATTTAATAGTTCTGAATACAGGGAATCAACGCTGTCACTTCCTTTAGCTGCCAGCGCAAAAATAATTATTAGTGCTGAGCCCGTGGGAATAAGCGAAATAACCAACTTTGCGCGGATGGATAGATTGGCAAACCAGTTTATGCTTTTCAAGTATATTATATAAAGAGCTGCCATCTATCGTATCCAGCACACTACATGATTCTAATATTATAAATAAATATGTATCCACAATTTTACACATCAAACCATGAATACCTGCCAGTAGAAATCTTACAGCAAGAACATATATTGAATTGTAAAATTGAATTTTAAGATTTTACACAATTTTACATTGATCACTGTTTTTTTTCTCATATCATGTAAAAAATCATTAAAATTTTAACCAGGGCATCATCGATCACTACCCACAAAAAACATATCGCGTGACTTGTAATAATGAAGAATTACGAAATCCAAAGGATACTATTATCCAGCATGTCATGCATAAAAGTTGAATAATAACATATAAAAACGAGATAAACTCATGAGCACAGAACGAAAGTACGTTTTTTCATGGAATACTATTGGAGATAACATGGCTGTTGCACGCCCAAGCCTCGGAGTATATACCCGCATTGAAGTATATAGACTTCTGCAATATACGTTGAGAGACATTCTTGAAGATGAATTTGGACATATAAAAACAGATGAAATATTCCGCAGAGCCGGTGCTCTTGCAGGCAAAGAATTTTATAAAAAATATATTACAGATGTCAGTGACATTTCAGGCTTGGTGAAAATCATTGAAGACAAGTTCATGGAACTGGGAATAGGTATCTTTCGCGTGGAAAGTATCGATCTCGACACCCTGAGCTTCACTCTGAATGTTGAAGAAGACCTCGACTGCTCTGGACTGCCGGACAGCAACGAACAGATTTGCGTTTATGATGAGGGCTTTATCCAGGGCATCCTTGAATCGTACACGGGGACAAAGTTCAAAGTCCGCGAGATTGACTGTTGGTGCACCGGAGCCCGCACCTGCCGTTTCAACGCCAATGCTATAGATCAGGCGCACGGTGATTAATGAAAATGGATCTCTTTGTTGATTGCGACATGCAGATAAGCACGGTGCATAAAGTACTGCATCATGTTGAAAAATTGCTCGATGCTCCAACCCCTCCGGAAGTTCCTTCTGCATTTATAAAAAACGAGGACTTTATCCGGCTGCATGAAAAAATGATATCCTTGCGTGATATTATGACATCTTTTGCTTCCGGCGACCTTTCCCCCCAGATTACAATGAGCGGAGTTGTCGCAGGGTCATGCAAGGCTTTACAGGCGAACCTTCGGCATATGACATGGAAGGTGCAGCAAGTTGAAAATGGAGACTATTCGCAGCGCATGGACTTCATGGGAGACTTTTCGTCTTCATTCAACAGCATGGTAGTCCAGCTAGCAAACACGATAGATGCTTTACAGCAGAAGGAAGCGTCCCTTCAGGAAGAGGCCAGGCAACGCAATGAAGCCATGAGGCAACTGGAGCAAAGTGAAGCCAAATTTAAATATATGGCACAGCATGATCCACTGACTGGCGTGTTTAATCGCAGATTTTTCTTCTTTTCCGCAATGGAACAGATGGAGCGGTGCTTTGCAATGCGACGAAACTGCTGCTATTGCCTTCTTGATGTAGATCACTTCAAAAAATTTAATGATACATACGGCCATGTTGAAGGCGATTGGGCATTGAAGCATATTGTGGAGCAAGCTCAAAAAAGCCTGCGGCGGGCTGACATCATGGGGCGTTACGGGGGCGAGGAATTCATCTTTTTCTTTTCCGATGCCGATATGGAACAGGGCCGTGCTGCGGCGGAGAGAATTCGTGTAGCGGTGGAAAGTGCGCCTTGCCAACTTCAAGATGGCAGAAAAATTCCCGTGACTGTGAGTATGGGGGTTGCAGGCCTGCTAGCAAAAAAAGTGGCAGACCAGAATAGCAATATCCTTCAGCAACATGCAATAAAAATAGCTGACGCAGCATTGTATCAAGCCAAGGGAAACGGAAGGAATACCGTACATGTTGCTGAAATTGTTAGTATTACATAAAAATGGCGTGCCTCACACCTTTTTCTCTGACACTCCATATTACCCGCTCGCAATAAACTGCCCCCCGTAGGAAGTAACCGACCTTTTTGTATTCAAGAAATTCAAGCACAGCCTTATGACCTGAAATTTTCCCATCCGGACACGTAGGTCGAATATTCTAAAAGCTGTTGCTGGTTTCAGGTCATTACAGGTCATGAAGATTATTTTATTCAGCAGGATCTTGAATGCCCCACAAAAGAACGTATATTTAACGCTTTTTTGTGTCATCCCAGCTAGTTATTGACGTGAATGAAGATTTTTGTGATCCATATTCCTTTCAGAAAAGCTCTCCGGTCAGACGGCGCTTAAGGAAATCTCATAATTCCATTCTCGGGTATTCTACTTGTTGATGTTACATTATCCTGTGAGTGCTTTTATCTGTAAATTATCATGTATTTTTAACGTGTTAAAGCATATGAACGAAAAACATATCCAGCAGTCTTCTAGCTAGTTGATCAATTTTAAATTTTTTACTGTTTTTCGGGCCGACAATCGAAAAAATGTATTTTCTGCATCACCGCCTGTTGAAAAGTGATTCGCGTTGTCGTCCCTTGTTGAGCAGGACATCAGTTTTCGGTGGAAAGCTATATGACCCACTATCTTAAAAAGTTGTGCTCCTAGATTGTTCTTGAAAAAATGACTATGGTTGTTCGGATTGTACTCCTTGACAGCCCAATTGCATTAAAGGCAATCTTGACAACGGTGACAGTCTATCAGATGCAACCTTTCATAAGGCTATACACATATGCTTTCTGATCTTCAGCCTTCAGTGCAATCATACGCTGACGTCATTTCCAAAGTTACAGGTATTGACGTTGAAATTATGGACAGCAGTATGGTTCGTGTTGCTGGAACTGGCATATATGCCGACAAGGTGGGCGAGAGCCTTGCGCAGGCTGGAGAAGTGTACAAGGAGGTCATGCGGAGCCGCCAAACAGTGCTGGTTAAATCCCCACGGCACCATGAAATCTGCACCAACTGCCATAATCAGGATAATTGCCGCGAGCGTTTCTCTCTGGCGACCCCCATTGCCGATGCCGCAACCCTGCACGGCGTCATTGGCCTTGTCTGCTTCAACGATGAAGACCGCGCCCGCGTGCTGGCTTCGCTGGACAGCTATTCCGCCTTCATTTCTTTTCTGGCCGACGGTCTGGCCCTGAAAATCGGCGAAAAAACGCACCTCAGCCAGACCACGCGTATGCTCGACCTCATGCTTCAGGCCGTGGATATTCCAGGCCTTGGGCTTATTTTATTCAACCGGGACGGTAGCCAGCTCTACGCCAACACCCCAGCTCGCGAATTTTTTGGTGAAACACAAGGCAAAAACCTTCAGTCTGGCGATATCCAGCCCTGCGGCAGCTCTGTATACGGCTACGAAGAATTTGAGGTCAAAGCACCGGACGGGGTCGTGTATACGTTACCAGGCCGAATGGTGCATCTGGATTGCGGGCAACACTACTCGGCCGACATGTTCGCCTTTGAGCTGCCCAAGAGGCTGGCGCGCCTGGCTGGCGACCTGAACTCCCACAGCGCGGCCTCAGGCTTTGATTCCATCATTGGCAGCTCCGGCCCCCTTGAGAGCCTGAAAACCAAGGCCATGCAGATTGCTGATTCCGGTTCAACGGTTCTGATCACCGGCGAATCCGGCACAGGCAAGGAGCTTCTGGCCCGGGCCATACACAATGCCGGGCCGCGCAAAAATGCGCCGTTCATTGCCATTAACTGCGGCGGCATTCCTGATACGCTGCTTGAAAGCGAGCTTTTCGGCTATGTCAGCGGCGCATTTACGGGCGCTTCCAGCAAGGGCCGCATGGGAAAATTTGAACTGGCTGAAGGCGGGGTTATTTTTCTGGACGAGATATCGGCCATGCCGCTCTACGTGCAGGTTAAACTGCTACGCGTTCTTCAGGAGCGCGTTGTCATCCGCCTTGGCTCCAACAGGCTTATCTCCGTCAATGTGCGCGTTATTGCCGCCAGTAACGAAGACCTCCGCGACTGCATTGCGCGCAATGCCTTTCGCGAAGATCTTTTCTATCGGCTCAACGTCATTCCCCTCGATATGCCGCCATTAAGGCAGCGGGTTGGTGATGTGCCCATTCTTGCCAACTTTTTTCTGGATAAATACTGCGCCCTGTTCCAAAAACGCCGCCCCCGGCTGAGATCGTCAGTGCAGCACCTGCTTGAGCAGTATCCTTGGCCGGGCAACGTGCGCGAACTGGAACACGTGGTGGAATACGCCGTCAACATGATGCCCGAAGACGGCACCATTGATATTGACTGTCTGCCAGCAAAGCTGCTGGACGACGTGCGCCGCCTGAAAACACCTGCCCCCCCAGCAGTGGAACAAGATCCCCCAATTTCAGGCGTGCAGCAGATCATTCCCTTGGCGCAAATGGAAGAACAAGCCATCCGTGCAGCATTAAATGTTTTTGGCACCAGCACTGCGGGCAAAAAAAAGGCAGCCCAGGCCTTGGGATTGAGCCTGGCGACCTTCTACCGCAAGCTTCATTCTTTCTCAAATTAAGAATTTTTCACGCAAGACTGTATCTCAATATGAGAATTTTCTCATTTTGAGAAGCAGTCTTTTTTTATTCCCCTCCCTCCGCATTCCTCCACTCCATAGTCATAATTGACATTTTTTTCACTTGCACAGTTTGGCCCTCTTTTTGCCTAAAGAGTGATGAAAGGCTTTGGCCGCACTTCACTGAAATCGTTACACGCGAGGGCAACATGTCTATCAGGATGCACCTGAATTCTTACCAAAAAACTCCCGGCACGGGCACCGATCTTTCGACATTATCCCCCTCGGTTGCCAAAAACGTGCGATCTTTCCACGCCACCTTCAAGGAATACGAACCCACGCCGCTGAACCGGCTGCCGGGGCTGGCCGCCGAGCTTGGGGTGAAAAACGTATTCGTCAAGGACGAATCCAAACGCTTCGGGCTTAACGCCTTCAAGGTGCTTGGCGGCTCTTACGCCATGGGGCGCTACATTGCGGACAAAATACACCTGCCGCTGCAAAGTCTCACGCGTGCCAACCTTGATGCTCCCGAAGCAAAGGCCAAGGCTGGCGATATCACCTTTATCACCACCACGGACGGCAATCACGGGCGTGGCCTCGCCTGGACCGCCCGTGAATTGGGCTACAAGTGCATTGTCTTCATGCCCAAGGGATCGGAAGAAATCCGCAAGAACAATATTCTGGCCGAAGGTGCGCAGTGCACAGTGACCGACCTCAATTACGACGAGGCCGTGCGCATGAGCTGGGGCCTTGCCCAGGAAAACGGCTATGTGATGGTGCAGGACACCGCCTGGGAAGGTTATGAAGAAATCCCCACCTGGATCATGCAGGGCTACATGACCCTTGCGACCGAAGCTCTTGAGCAGCTCAAGGCCATGGACGCCCTGCCCACGCACTGTTTCCTCCAGGCGGGCGTCGGTTCTTTTGCCGGGGCGGTTGTGGGCAGTCTGGTTGCCGCCCTGGGCGAAAAAGCCCCCAAGTTCATCATTGTGGAGCCGCACTCTGCCAACTGCATCTACAAGTCGGCCGTGGCAGGCGATGGCAAACCCCATACTGTGGGGGGCGACCTGCAAACCCTGATGGCCGGCCTTGCCTGCGGCGAGCCCAACACCATCAGCTGGGAAATCCTGCGCGACTACTCCACCGCCTACATTTCCTGCCCCGACTATGTGGCAGCCAACGGCATGCGCATTCTTGCCGCACCGCTGCGCGGCGACGCCCCCATTGTTTCGGGCGAATCCGGCGCTGTGACCACGGGTATTGTGCAGTGGCTCATGAAGCACCCCGCAGCTGAAGCCCAGCGCATGGCCCTTGGGCTTGGCGAGGATTCTTCGGTGCTGCTCATCAGCACCGAGGGCAATACAGCTCCTGAAGTTTACAAAAATGTTGTCTGGCTCGGGGCGCACCCCGACCTTGATCCGGCTTAGCGCACCGCTGGTGCAACCCTTGCGCATGGCCCAGGACAAAAATCTGCTTTCACCTAAGGAGAAAACCAATGGATTTCGCCAAGATCACTGAACTCAGCAAAAAATACGAACCTCAAATGACGCGCTTTCTGCGCGACATGATCGCCATTCCTTCCGAAAGCTGCCAGGAAGAAGCCGTCGTCAAGCGCATCAAGCAGGAAATGGAAGCCGTGGGCTTTGACCGCGTAGAAATCGACAAGATGGGCAACGTCATCGGCTACATGGGCAACGGACCGCGCCTTGTCGCCTTTGACGCGCACATCGACACTGTGGGCATTGGTGAACGCGCCAACTGGACCTTCGATCCCTACCAGGGATACGAAGACACCGAAACCATCGGCGGCCGGGGCGCTTCCGACCAGGAAGGCGGTATGGCTTCAATGGTTTACGGCGCG
>Ga0074193_1001085_pt1 | contig 37244 bp, 36 predicted proteins | sample EPASupsiteHSE605_FD_64523 | JGI IMG/M metagenome (GOLD analysis project Ga0074193, IMG submission 64523) | Bioremediated contaminated groundwater from EPA Superfund site, New Mexico - Sample HSE6-05 | ecosystem: Environmental > Aquatic > Deep subsurface > Groundwater > Contaminated ... | reverse complement strand
TTAGGGTTTCTTTAGATATGGATAAAATATATAAAATTGTGTTTAACAAACAAGAAACCCCTACAACTATAAACCTGTAGGAGAAATAAATGAATATTGATATGTATGCATTTTCAAGTAAGGGTGCTATTTTATGTGATAAAATTATAGAAGGACTTAAGGATGTTAATATTGAAGCATTTGTACCTGAAAGATATATAAAAAATGCTCATCATGTAAAAATGAGAGTTGATAATTTATATAATAGCACTGAAAAATCTTTTAAAGAAAAAAACTGCATTATATTTATTGGAGCCGTCGGTATTGCTGTAAGAGCTATATCTCCATTTGTTAAAAGCAAAAAGACAGATCCAGCTGTTATATGCGTTGATGAAAAAGGTTTAAATGTAATTTCATTATTAAGTGGTCACATAGGTGGAGCAAATAAGCTTACCAGAGAAATTTCTAATATAGTTGGTGGTAATCCAATTATTACTACTGCTACAGACATCAATGATAAGTTTGCGGTAGATGAATGGGCTAGTAATAAAAACATGCACATAAGTTGTCTAAAGGCATGTAGGGATATTGCTGCTGAAATATTGGAAGATAATAAAATTGGATTATATTGTGACTTTAGCATAGAAGGTGAAATGCCTGTAGAAATAGATAAATATGAAAGTAATATAGGTATATGCATAAGTTTAAATGAAAGTAAAAAGCCTTTTTATAATACATTAAATTTAATACCTAGAATAATTTCAGTTGGAGTAGGCTGCAGAAAAGGGACAGAGTTTAATATTATATATAATGCAATTAAAGATGTATTGCTGGAAAATAATATATCCCACTATGCAATAAATTCTATAAATTCAATTGACTTAAAAAAAGATGAAGAAGGTATAATTAAAGCTTCTGAAATATTTAATGTACCATTTAATACTTTTTCAAAAGAAGAATTAAATAATATAGAAGGTCAATTTTCAAAATCAAAATTTGTAGAATCAATTGCAGGAGTTGATACTGTTTGTGAGAGAGCAGCATTAATGGGAAGCAATAATAGTAAATTAATTATTAAAAAAACAATTAAAAATTCTGTTACAGTGGCTGCATCTATGGAAGATTACACTGTTGATTTTGACTATAAATAATAGTTTAACTAAACAAGGAGAAAAAATGAACAACATAAAATTTGTAGAACCTCATGATATAGAAAAAAGAAGTTTTGAATTAATACAACAAGAGTTAGGTGATATAAAGTTAGACCCAGAAAAAGAAGCAATTATAAAAAGAGTAATACATACATCAGCAGATTTTGATTATTTAGATAATTTGTGTTTTTCAGAAAATGCAGTAAAGAAAGCTAAGTTAGCAATTACAAATGGAGCAACCATAGTAACAGACACAAATATGGCATTTGCTGGAATTAATAAAAAAATTGCAGCAAAATATTCTGTAAATGTTCATTGCTTTATGGCAGATGAAGATGTTTTTAAGGAAGCAGAAGAACGTGGCGAAACAAGAGCTACAATTTCTATGGAAAGAGCATCAAAAATAAACGGTCCTGTAATATTTGCAATAGGTAACGCTCCTACTGCATTAATTAAGCTGTATGAAATAATAAAAGAAGGTTATTTTAAACCTGAACTTATTATTGGAGTACCTGTTGGGTTTGTTAATGTAGTTGAAGCTAAAGAACTTATAATGAGTTTGGATAATGTTGAATATATAGTAGCAAAAGGAAGAAAGGGCGGCAGCAACGTAGCTGCAGCAATATGCAATGCTTTGTTATATAACGTTGATAAATAAAACTTAGGAGGGTTACATGTTTTACGGAATAGGAGTTGGAGTTGGAGATTCTAGTGCAGTAACTAAAAATGCAATTGATACACTGAATATTTTAGATGTTTTATATGTTCCAACAGCTAAAAACACAGATTCTTTTAGTGTTGCACATGAAATTGTACGTTGTTATTTAAATGAGAATACAATGGTTAAAAATAGATACTTCCCAATGAACTACAATACAAAAGATTTGCAAAGTTCTTGGGAAGATATAGCCAATGAAATAGAAAAAGATGTACTAGAAGGAAAAAAGGTAGGTTTTGTTACTATTGGTGATCCTATGGTATACAGTACATATATTTATTTATTAAAATTACTTAGAGAAAAAATTAAAATTACAACGATACCTGGAATAACATCATTTTTAGATATAGCTTCAAAAAATAATTTTCCCCTAGTTGAAGGAGATGACCCTTTAGTGGTTATACCAGCAACTTTGGGTATTGAAAAACTAAAAAATTATATTAAAAATGAAAATTCAATAGTTTTAATGAAAGTATATAAAAACTTTGATGAAGTTATAAAGCTGTTAACAGAAGAACATCTTGAAAATTGTTCTATAGTAGTAAGCAATTCATCAAAGGATGAAGAAAAAGTATATAGAAATATTCAAAATATAAAACAAGAAGATGTTTCATATTTTACAACTATATTAATAAATAAAAGATGGGAGATATAATGATTTACGTGATAGGAATAGGACCAGGAAGTTCTGAAACAATGACATTTGAAGCTAAGAATGCCATTGAAAAATCAGATGTAATTGTTGGTTATAAAACATACATTAATTTAATTTCAGATATCATAAAAGAAAAAGAAGTTGTATCAAATGGTATGAAACAAGAAATAGATAGAGTAAAAAAAGCTATAGAAATATCAAAAACAGGTAAGGTAATAGCTGTAATCAGCAGCGGTGATGCTGGTGTATATGGTATGGCTGGACTAGTTCTTGAGATGGCTGAAGATGAAGACGTAAAAATAATAAGCGGTGTTACAGCTTCAACAGCTGCAGCTGCAGTTCTCGGAGCACCATTAATGCATGATTTCTGCCACATAAGTTTAAGTGATTTATTGACACCAATAGACCTTATATATAAAAGAGTTGAATTAGCATCCGAAGCGGATTTTGTTATATGCTTTTATAATCCTAGAAGCAATGGACGCCCAGATTATTTAAAGAATGCATTTGATATAATGAAAAAACATAAATCAGGTTCAACACCTGTTGGAATAGTTCGTAATGTTGGAAGAGAAAATCAAGAAGTTAACATATGTACTTTAGACAATATTAATTTTGAAACAGTTGATATGGTAAGCATAGTTATTGTTGGGAACAGTTCAACTTATATAAATAAAAATAAAATGATAACACAAAGAGGTTATCAAAATAAAGTTAAAATGCTTGATGAATAATTTTTATTCATCAAGCATTTTTTTACTAAAAATTAGAGTTTGCTACAACATATTATTATTTTTTTATCTTCTTTCCCACATAGCTGGTGTAAACAATACAAATATAGGCATTACTTCAAGTCTTCCAATGATCATGCAAGCTGTTAAAACAATTTTACTGAGTACTGAAAATTCTTCGAAATTACCCATAGGGCCTACTATTTCAAATCCTGGACCAATATTGCTTATAGTAGCTAAAACAGCTGAAAAAGTAGTCATAAAATCAAAATTATCCAAAGATACAATTAGTACTGCAACTATAATTGTAATAACATAAGCAAAAAAGAAAATCATAATACTCGACATAGTGCTTGTATCAACTTTTCTACCATCAACCTTTATGGTGCTTATTGCATTTGGATGTATTGTATGTTTAATTTCATACATAATTGCCTTAAACAACAATAATATTCTAATAAACTTTACACCACCGCCAGTGGATCCGGCACAAGCCCCAAAAAACATTAGTATTAACAAAATCGTTTTTGAAAACATTGGCCAGTAGTTAAAATCAACAGTTGCAAACCCAGTAGTTGTTACTATTGTCGACACTTGAAAAGCTGATTGACGGATGGATTCGGTTATAGAATAATTATTTAAAGGCAAAATGTTTATACAAATCAATATTATAGAAATTAAAACTGTAATTGAATATAATCTTAATTCTTCATTTTTTAAAACAGTTTTCCATTCACCTTTTAAAAGTAAATAATGAAGAGTAAAGTTAATTCCAAATAAAAACATAAATATAGTAATAATCCAATCAATCCAGGGATTATTATAAGCTCCTACACTTAATGCTTTATTAGAAAAACCGCCTGTACCAGCAGTACCAAAAGCATGTATAAATGCATCATATATAGACATACCTGCAATTACTAGAAGTATAATTTGTATAGCAGTCATCACTGCATAAATTATATATAAAATTTTTGCTGTTTCAGAAATTTTAGGAACTAACTTGCCAGGGGATGGGCCAGGACTTTCAGCACGCATAAGAAATACTGAACGAGCGCCAAGTGATGGCATAAGTGCCAATGTAAGTATTAAAACTCCCATTCCACCAATCCAGTGAGTGAAACTTCTCCAAAACAATATACCACGAGGAAGAAGTTCTACATTTGTTAAAATGCTTGAACCTGTAGTCGTGAAACCAGAAACTGTTTCAAATACTGCATCTATATAAGCAGGGATTGCTCCGCTTATGTAAAAGGGAAAAGCACCTAATAAAGACATTACAACCCAACATATAGCTACACCTGCAAATCCTTCTCTTTTTCTCATTTGTGAACCATTTGTTTTAATGTTCATCAAACAAAAACCTATTATTCCAATGAGTAATATTGAAATAATAAATGCATTTATTTCATAACTATTATCTATTATTGAAATTATAAGTGAAGGAATCATTAATATTGATTCCCACATCAACACTGTACCTAATAGTTTAAGTACAACCCGCATATTCATTTTTAGTCCTCCAAATTAATGACCAAATATATCGTTAAGGTCTGAAAGAAAACCTGTTTTAGTTATAACGATAACTTTGTCACCATCTTTAATATAGTCATTTCCATATGGAATTATAATTTTTTTATTACGAACAATTGCAGCTATTAAAATATTTTCTTTCAAATTTAAATCTTTCAATTTTGTTTCTAAAAATTCTGTTGAATTATTTGCAGTAAATTCTGCAACTTCAGCTTCATCATCTAAAATTTTATAAAGTTTTTCAACAGCACTTCCTTGAGAATTATCTAGAGCTCTAACATATCTTAAAATATTGTTAGCAGCAGTATATTTAGGACTTATAATACTATCTAATCCTAGTTGATTAACTATAGGAATATAATTAAGTCGATTGATTTTCAAAATTACTTTAGGTACACCACATTGATGAGCATAAATAGAACTAATTAAGTTTTCTTCATCTCTATCGGTTAATGCTATAAAAGCATCAGTTGAATGAATATTTTCATTATCTAATACTTCTTGATCTGTACCATCACCACAAATTATCAATGCATGTGGTAAAATTTCACTTAATGAAACGCATCTTTTGCTATTTAATTCAATAATTTTTGCATTTACACCTATTTCATTTAAAAGCCAAGTTAAATATATACAAATTCTACTTCCGCCTACTATAGTAATATTTTTAGCTCTTTGAGAATTACGACCTAAATATTTGAAAAATTTTGTAATTCCACTTCGTTCTCCAATTACATAAACTATATCATCAACATGGAAAATGTAATTTCCTTTGGGAATAATAATTTCATTGTTGTGTCTTACGGAACAAAATAAAACTTTGGAAGGTAATTTTTTTGTAAGATCCATTAATTTTATATTGTTTATTGGATCGTTTTCTAACACACGAAATTCAACCATTTCCAACATATTGTTAGCAAATGTTTCAACATTAGCAGCTGAAGGAAATTGAAGTAAAAGAGCTATTTCTGCAGCAGCATCCATTTCAGGATTGATTACCATATCTATATCAAGTTCTTCTTTAAGCATAGTATGTTCATTAGAATAATCAGTATTTCTTATGCGGGCAACAGTATGTTTTGCTCCAAGCTTTTTACCTATAACACAGCAAATCATGTTTAGCTCGTCTCCATCTGTTACAGCTATTAATAAATCTGCATCCTCTATCCCTGCTTCATGCATGACTTCAACACTTGCTCCATTACCTTTTATGCACATTACGTCAAGAGTTTCATCTGCACGATTTAAAGCAACCACATCATTATCTATAACAATTATATCATGATTTTCAGTGGAAAGTTGTTGTGCTAAAGTATAACCAACTTTTCCTCCACCAATAATAATTATTTTCATTAATTTCCTCCATTAACTTTACAAGACACTTTATATAAAAAATATATAAAGAAAAATAATAATATCTAAATATTATAACATTTAATTAATTAAAAATCAATAACTATCATAATTTCACAACTTTGCATTTTACAATTCGTTTAAAAATTTGTTTTGTAAATATACTTAATCTTTATTTTGCACAATCAACATATACAACACCTAAGTGAGTTATATATGAAATAGAAATTCTCTTGTTTACTTTTTTCAATGCTTTTGTCAATGTGCTTTTAAGTGAATTCATAGTATAATCACTATTTGTTCTAAAAGTCAATGTTGTGTCAACTTTTATGTTATTAACAAGGAAATTATATATTTCATTTTCTTCAAAGTACTTAGATATGTAATTGTAATATTCAAATTCATTAGAAGTTCCTCTTTCTAATGAATTTTGATTATCATCTGTTATATAATAATTATCTTCTGTTAGAAATTCATCAGCAATTTGCTTTGGTAAATTAAATGCTCCATTGTACAAATTTTCTTTATCATTATTTGTTACATCTACATCATACCACTTGTCATCTATCATTACTCTGTTCCATGCATGGCCTATTTCATCTAAATGACCAGTAACTACAATGCTTGTAATACCAGCTTCGTTACACAATAACTTAAATGCTTGAGCATAACCTTCACATACAGCTAATCCATCAATAAGCGCTCCATAAGCATTAAATGAATTTACATTGCTTACATTTCCTTTTTCTATCAGTTCATCTGCAGCTTTTGTATCATATTCTATATTAGCACAAAGGTAATCATTTATAGCAATTTCTCTTTCTAAATAAGTCATGCCTGGCTTTATTATTTCATCAATAATTTCTTTCGCTTTTTGACCAACAGTAATTTGAAGCTTTTCTTGTTCAGTTCTGTCGTATGTATAATTAACAAATAATGCATCAGTTGTAGAATAATAAATGAAAGAATTAACACCAAAAATTAATGGATTTTGATAGTTTACTTCAATTACTAAATCTTTTAAAATGTTTTTAATTTCAGTTTTTGAAGTATTTTCATCAAAAATACTATTGTTTTTCATATCAATGTTTGTATTTCCCGTTACCATTTCAGATGCAAGATATTCTCCGATATCAGACAAAGAGGTTATTTTTAATCCAGCAATCTCTTTTATGTTTAATACATTATCATCATTAATTAAATTTACTATTTGCCTTTTATCTATATTTATTACTCTATTAATAATAGCTGATGTTTCGGCTCTGTTAATATTTGTATTTGGTTTAAATGTGCCATATTCATCACTTCCTGTTATGATGCCAGCATTATACAATGACAAAATTTCATTGTTATAAATGGTGTCTTCATTAACATCGGGTAAAGATGTAATGTTATTAATTTTACTCAGTTCACTTAAATTAATGGTATTATAAATTAAATATATTAATTCAGCTCTAGTTGCATTGCTGTTATAGTTTTTAAATTCATCAAGTTTAAATATGCCGTTATTAACAGCGTAATCTACATATTTAGAATACCATTCCAAGGAGCTACTTCCTTCTATGATACCAGTTCCACCATTATATATACTATGTATTCTTGAAACTATGGTAATTGCTTCAGCTAATGTTATATTTCCATATGGTTCAAATAAATTTTCTGTTTTACCTTTAAAAAGACCTGCTTCATATGTATTTATAACATCATTTGCAAACCAGTCTGTTTGCTTTATATCAGTAAAGTTACTAGAATATTCTTGAACTTTTTCAAAACTTGCCAATTCCTCTGCATATACATTTGTAATGCACAATGTAAATATTATAATTATCGTTACAGCAACCTTTAAAATCTTTACTTGCTTTTTCATGTCAATTAACCTTTCTTTTGTCAATTTAGATTCAGTGATTATAGAATTCTTTAATTATATCGACCAAAAAAAATTATTAATTAATGTTAAACAATACATTTATTGTAGTACAAAAAATAACAATTTTTCATTTTCATTATAAAAAATGGTTAGAAAATCATAAAATGTAACTAAACCTTCTGAAATAAAAAATATAGTTCGCTAATTTTATAAAGTGAACTATATTTAATTATTTAAATTAGAAATGTTTTTATGTTAATCTGCTATCTACATAAGCCCCTTCTAAAATATATTCTTTTTGCATTTTAACTTTATTTTCTTTCATCCTATGGCTTGCGTAGTTTATTATCTCACCCATTGTTACATCATGTTGTCCTGTGTAAGTATATTTACCTATCGAAAAGGTATAATGTATTTTTAAGTTTTCATCCTCAAATACCAAAGATTTTTTCAAGCGTTTTATTTTTTCTAACACTGCATCTGCTTCTACATCTTTGTTTATTATTAAACAAAATTCATCTCCACCAAATCTATACAGTTTATCGGTCTTTCTTAAATTTTCTTTTACTGTGCTTACAAATTGTATCAAAATTTTATCCCCTATATCATGTCCAAATGAATCATTAATTATTTTAAATCTATCAAAATCTAAAAACACTATTGTAAATGGTGTTTTACTACTTAAATAATCTGTCAATATTTTTGTTAAACTTGCCCTATTATATGCTTTAGTCAAAGAATCTATAAATATTGATTTTTCTATTTCTTCTTGCACTATTGTTTTTCCTAATATAGATGTCTGGACAGGCAATAAAAACATATAAATAATAATTATACCTTTCACACCATATGCCACATACCCATAAAATAACATAATATTTATTATTGCGCACATATAAGTATAAGCAAATTCGGCATGCATACTCATTACATGTGCTTCTTCTTTATTATTTGTATATAGATATAATATAAAAGCCAGCAAGTATGAGTTTATTATGTTATATAAAATTACCACTATAACTATCACTACAATCGTATTAAAACCTTGTAAGAATGTATATACTTTCCCTGCCAGTAATATACAGATTATGCGCATAGACCAATTATAAAGCATTTTAATGTTTAAAACTAAGGAAAGTTCACGTTTTATTAATGCAATTATTACTGTTTCAAGTATTATAGACAATGTTGTTATTAACACACACGTAGCAGGATTGAAATTAAAAACTAAAAATATTGCTAATGCTCCTTGAAAAGATATTACATTATTTTGTGAGTATCTTAACATAGCCACTTCAAGTACCAATCCAAATGTTGCAATCAATACCCCTAACAATGTCACTTCAATTTCATAGCAAATCAGCGTATAGATACTAAGTAAACCCGATATTGTTATTGTTCCGTATAAATATGGCTTATAAAGTTTATGCATTGCACTATCTCATCTCCAAACTAATATAATAATAACAATCATTAATATGAAAGAACTCTTGTGAATATCATGCCATTCAATATTACCATAATTTATCATAAAATTCAAATTATTTACAAAAAAATGTAGTAGTATTATACAAATAATACAATTTAAATTGAAAGAACATATTAAATATAAAATATGGTACACATAAATCTAAAAAATGTATATTTTATTTATTTTGACTTATATTGTGAGGTATTTGCTTTTTTAGCAATACTTTTTATTGCGTCGGAAAATTGACACAATTATGTTTTGAAAATTTTATGTAAATTTCAATAATTAAATAGCTAAATATTTTATTATATCTCATTGATAGACTTTAATATTTAAAAGTACAAGCGTCAACAAACTGACATGGTGTCAGAAATATGACAAATTTTGAAATTGTAATATTTTTATTACTGTTGTATTTCCAACAAATATTAACTGTAAAATAAAAAATTATTTTGGTACGTTTTTTGCTTATATAAAATTGTAATATTGAAATAAAAATTTAAATAATAGGAGATAGTCTTATGAGAATTGAAAGTCACCCTATTCTTGAATTTAAAAAGGGGAAAAAAATTAAATTTACCTTTAATGATCAGGAAGTAGAAGGATATGAAGGAGAAACAATTGCAGCTGCATTGCATGCAGCAGGTGTAAAAGTTCTTGGTAATAGTTTATTTTTACATAGGCCTAGAGGATTTTATTGTGCAATAGGAAACTGTTCTTCGTGTTTAATGGTAGTAAATGGTGTTCCTAATGTTAAAACTTGTACAACTGATTTGGAAGAAGGAATGATAGTACAAATTCAGGAAGGTAAAGGAGTGATAAAATGAAAAAGGCTGAATTAGTTATTATTGGAGGAGGTCCAGCAGGATTATGCGCAGCAATTAGTGCAGCATCAAGTGGGGCTAAAGTTCTTATTATAGAGAGAAACAAATCATTAGGTGGACAACTGGTAAAACAAACACATATGTTTTTTGGTTCTGAAAAACAATATGCTTCTACAAGAGGGATAGATATAACAGATATATTGTTAAATGAACTTGACAAGTATAAGGAAAACGTTGAAGTTATGACTGACACAACTGTTGTAGGTATGTATGAAGATGGAATTATAACAGCATTACACAAAGAAGATAATTATTTTAAAATAAATTCTAAAGCTGTTGTTGTTTGTACTGGAGCTTTTGAAAAATCACTGGCATTTCCTAATAATGATTTACCAGGAATTTATGGTGCTGGTGCAGTACAAACTTTAATGAACGTATATGGTGTAAAACCTGGCAATAAGGTATTAATGGTTGGAGCAGGAAATATCGGTCTTATAGTAAGCTATCAATTGATGCAAGCCGGAGTTGAGGTAGCAGCTATACTTGATGCAGCTCCGAAAATAGGAGGATATTTAGTTCATGCTTCTAAAATCAGAAGAATGGGTGTTCCTATTTTAACAGGTTATACAGTTAAAGAAGCAATAGGTGATGACTGTCTTGAAAAAGCAATTATATGTCAATTAGATGAAAAATTTAATCAAATACCTGGAACTGAACAAGAATTTGATGTTGATGTTATGTGTATTTCAGTGGGTCTTACACCATTAAATGAATTGTTGGCAATGAGAGGCTGTGAAATGAAATATGTTCCTCAATTAAGTGGTACTGTTCCTGTTAGAAATGAAAATTATGAAACTACTGTAGAGAATGTATTTGTAGCTGGTGACACAACAGGTGTTGAAGAAGCAAGCGCAGCTATGGTTGAAGGATATTTGGCAGGACTTTGTGCAGCAGCAAAGATTGGTCATAAAACTGATGACTTTGAATATAGAAAATCAGATTTTGTAAAACAATTAAGTGATTTGCGTTCAGGTCCGGTTGGACAGCATATTCTAGCAGGAATAAAACAAATAGTTCAATAAAACATTAAAAGGAGGTTCAATATGTTCGAAAAAACAGGAATACCTAGTAAAGAAATGATTATGGGAAAATTTCCTTCAATAGATAGAATTAACAAAGGACCAGTTGCTGTGGTTGAATGCTACAGACAAATACCTTGCAACCCATGTCAAACTGCGTGTAAATTTAATGCAATAACTGTAGGAGATGATATAAATAATATCCCTGAAGTTAACACTGATAATTGTACAGGATGTGCAATATGTGTAAGCAAATGTCCAGGCCTTGCAATAATGACAGTAGATGGTTCAAAATCAAATGACACTGTTCAAATGAGAATACCATATGAATTTTTACCATTGCCACAAGAAGGAAGCATCGTAAAAGGTTTAGATAGAGAAGGAAAATATTTAGTTGACGTAAAAGTGTTAAAGGTTTTAAATCCTAAATCATTTGATAGAACACCTGTAATTACATTTGAAGTTGATAGAAATTATATGTACGATGTTAGAAACATTAAAGTGGAGGTGTAATTATAATGGATGAAAATACAATTATATGCAGATGCTCAGATGTTACATTAAAAGAAGTTAGAGATTTGATAAAAGAAGGCTATGTAACATATGATGAAATAAAAAGGATAACTCGTATTGGTATGGGACCTTGCCAAGGAAAAACTTGTGGTCAATTAGTTATGAGAGAAATTGCATTAAGTACAGGTCAAAACATGAAAGATATCAAATTCCAAACTACAAGACCTCCTGTTGTAGGTGTTAAGTTAGGATTAATAGCTAAGGAGGGCAGAAATAATGAAGAATAGTGCAGAAGTAGTAATTATAGGTGCTGGCATATCAGGTTGTTCAATTGCTTATAACTTAGCTAAAAAAGGTGTTAAAAATATTGTAGTTATAGAAAAAAATTATATTTGCAGCGGTTCAACAGGTAGATGCGGTGCTGGTGTTAGAATGCAGTGGGGAACTGAAATGAACTGTAAAATTGGTAAAAAAAGTATTGAATTTTATGAACATGCTAATGAAATTTTAGAATATGAAAGAGATGTTGAATTTAAACAAAGCGGATATTTGCTAATTGCTGATACAGATAAGGAAATTGACCAGTTCAAAAAAAATATAGAGGTGCAGCATGCATGTGGAATACCTTCTAAAATGTTAAGCTTAGAAGAAGCAAGAGAAATAGTGCCATACTTAAATACAAGCGTTTTAAAAGGTGCTGCCTTTTGTGAAAAAGATGGATTCTTAAACCCATTTCATACAACTGATGCGTTTTACTCAGCAGCTAAAAAACTTGGTGTTGAATTTAATACATTTACAGAAGTAACTAATATAAAAGTTGAAAACGGTAAAGTAGTAGGAGTAGATACTAGCAAAGGATATATTTCAACTAACTGTGTTGTAAATTCAACTAATGGATGGTCAAAAGGAATAAGCGAAATGGTAGGAGTTGATGTTCCTGTATATTCAGAAAGACATCAAATTCTTGTTACTGAACCTGTTGAGCCACTTCAAGGTCCTATGGTAATGGCTTTTGGACTTAATTTATATGTACAGCAATCACCTCATGGTTCTTTTATAATGGGTAGAGGAGATGCTAATGAACCAAGAGATTTAAGGATGACATCAAGTTGGCACTTTATTGAAGAAATGGCGAAGACGGTTGATGATATTCTTCCACCTATTTCAAAATTAAGGGTTATAAGACAATGGGCAGGACTTTATAACATGACACCAGATAAACAACCAATATATGATAAAGCTGAAAATGTTGAAGGTTTTTACATGGCTGTAGGTTTTAGCGGACATGGTTTCATGTTTGGACCTATAACTGGAGTTGTTATGTCAGAAATGATACTTGGAGAAAAACCTACAATAGATGTTAGTATGTTAAATTTAAATAGATTTAAAACTGGAAATTTACTTCTTGAACCATCAGTAGTATAGTTATATAATAGAGGAGTAATAAGTAATCAATAGATGAGCAATAGGTCAGCAAAAAACAATTGCTTCTCGAAGCTGTTCAATTGCTAATCGATTGCTCAATCAATAATTCGAAAGAAAGAGGTGTGTGATGAATAAAAAATATTTAGACAAGCTTGTTGCAATTTTACAGAAAAAAAATATGGATGCATTACTTGTAGCACCGTCAGAAGAAATGGAATTTTTGATGGGACACAATACTCATTTATGTGAAAGATTCCAAGCTTTAATAATTAAAAATGATGGAACGTATTTTTACATATGCAATTTGTTGACTGTTGATGAAATACAAGCTGTTTTAGGACCAGATATTAAAGTTTACGGTTGGTTTGATGGAAATTTATTCACAGATACAGTAAAAAAGGCTTTTGAAGAAAATGGATTATTAGGTAAAACTATAGGTGTTAACTCAACAGAAAGAGCATTCTTAATACTTCAAATTATGGAAGCAATGGACGTGAAATTTGTTGACGGTAAACCTCTTCTTGAAGAAATGAGAATTATAAAAGATGAAGAAGAACTTGAAAATCTTAGAATAGCTGCAAGAATAACTGATGAATCTTATGAAGAACTTTTAAAATTTATAAAACCAGGCATTAAAGAAGTTGATATTGCAAATAAAATGAATGAAATATTCAAATCAAAAGGCGCTGATGAAGGTTTCACAATGGTATGTTCTGGATCTAATTCTTCATACCCTCATTACAATGACAATCAAAGAGTTATTGAAGAAAAAGACGCTATAGTCCTTGACTGGGGATGTAAATATAACAACATGTGTGCTGATATGTCAAGAACTGTTTTTGTTGGTGGAATAACTGAGGAAGAAAGAAAGATATATGAAATTGTTTTAGAATCTCAAGAAGCAGGAGAAAAGGCAGCGGTTGTTGGTGCTTATATACCTGATGTTGATAAAGCTGCAAGAGAAGTAATTGAACGTGCTGGATATGGTGAATATTTCTTTACAAGACTTGGACATGGTATAGGATATTCAGTTCATGAAGCCCCAGACATAAAAGCAAGCCATAATAGAAATCTTGAACCAGGGATGGTTTTTAGTATTGAACCAGGAATTTATATAGCTGGTAAAGTTGGAATGAGAATAGAAGATATTGTAGCAGTTACGAAAAATGGAAATGAAGTTCTCAATAAAGCATCTAAAGAAATTAAAATAATATGCCCGTTAAATAATTGAGAATTAATAATGCAGAATGCAGAATTAATGGAAAGCATTTGTTATTATTTCAAATGCATTTAATATAAATTATGAATTTCAAGGAACGCTAAAGCGTTCCTAATTTTTTTATAATTCTGCATTCGGCATTTCTGAATTCTGCATTGTTCTCCAATGTTCTCCAATTGATTAAAATATCCCTTGTAAAAAAGTTACAAACTACTTATAATAGAATTAATATTAGCATTAAAGGAGATTGAAATGAATTATAAAGAAAAAGCTTTACAATTGCACCAAAGTTCTGTAGTGGTAGATACTCATTTAGATCTTGCAGGTGAAATATATAATAGATACTTAGCAGGTGAAAAAGAAGTAATAAAAAATAGGTATCTTGAGAATTTTAAAAAAGCGGGATTTAACATAATAGTTTCATCATTATATATTGATGATATATTTTTGCCTGAAATGGGACTTAAAATTGCTTTAGGACAAATACGAGCTTTAATGGAAGATATAGAAACTTGTAATGGAGAAGTTGTTTTAGTTAAATCAAAAAAACAACTTAGCGAAGTAATAAATGAAAATAAAATTGCAATAATAATATCATTTGAAGGATTAGAACCAATTGGTACAGACATAGGACTATTAAGAATTTTTTATGAATTAGGAGTAAGAGCTGCAGGATTAGTTTGGAGCAGAAGAAATTATGTAGCTGATGGATGCCATTTTAGTCCAGTTGAAGAAGGTCAAAAAGGAGGACTTACAAAATTTGGCGTTCAAGTAGTTAAAAAATTAGAAGAAATGAATATGCTAATTGATGTAAGTCATCTTAATGATGAAGGTTTTTATGATGTAGTAAAATTTACTAACAAACCATTTATTGCTTCTCACTCATGTGTAAGAAACATTCATGGCAGAATGAGAAATCTTACTGATGAACAAATTAAAATTATTGCAGAAAGAAATGGAGTAATAGGGTTAAATGCTTATAAAAATATTGCAGGTGTTCAAGAAGGTGAAGACCCTATTAAAAAACTATGTGATCATATAGAATATATTGTTAATTTAGTAGGAGCTAAACATATTGGATATGGATTTGATTTGTGCAATAGCTATTATGATAGTGAACTTAAATTTAAATTTGGAACTAGTCATAGCGATGCTTTAGAATCTCATGCTGAAGCAGTATTATTGACAGAAGAACTTCTTAGAAGAGGAATATCAGAAGATGATGTAAAACTTATAATAGGTGGTAATTTCTTAAGAGTATTTAATGAAATACTTCTATAATGATATTAATAAAAAATTGAATGGATGTGAAATAATGAAGTATTTTATAAAAGAGTGGATTATACCTATTTTAGTAGCTCTTGTAATTGTATTATTTTTGAATAAATTCGTATTTCTTTTAGTAACTGTTCCTTCGGGTTCTATGGAAGATACGATTGTTATAGGGGATAGGCTTTACGTAAATGAAATTTTTGATACGAGCAAAGCAGAAAGAGGCGATATATTAGTATTTCGTTCTATAGAACTTGATAATAAAAGGTTAGTTAAAAGATTAATTGGTTTACCAGGAGAAACTATAGAAGTCAAAGAAGATGGAAGTGTATATATTGATGGTGAAAAATTAGATGAACCATATGTTGTTACATCAGCAGGAGAAGCTAAAACTTTTAAAGTTCCTGAAAACTGTTACTTCTTTTTAGGAGATAATAGACCAATATCTTATGATGCAAGATTTTGGAACAATCCATATATATCAAAAGACCAAATAATTGGTAAGGCAGTATTTAGATTTTTCCCGTTTAACAGAATAGGGAAAGTAGAGTAATTAGAATAATGCATAATTAAACCAAAAATTAAAATATAAATATTAATTTAAAAATATAATAAAATTGAGAATAAAATGCAGAATGAAGAGATATTAAAGCATAATTAGAGATGTTTTATAAATCTTCATTCTGCATTCTCAATTCTCAATTAATAAATGGAGGATTATATGTCAAGAGTTTTGGATGGATTAAAACCGGAAAAGGTATTTTATTACTTTGAGGAAGTAACTAAAATTCCAAGAGGTTCAGGAAATGAAAAAGAAATTTCTGATTATTTATTTAACTTGGCTAAAGGCAAAGGTTGGGAAGTAATACAAGACGAAGCTTTAAATATTATTATAAAAAAACAAGCTACAAAAGGATATGAAAATTCACCTGTTGTAATGCTGCAAGGCCATATGGATATGGTATGCGAAAAAAATGAAGGAGTTGTTCATGATTTTGAAAAAGACCCTATAAAGTTAAGAATAATTGATGATTTCATATATGGAACTGAAACTACATTAGGAGCTGATAACGGCATAGCAGTGGCAATGGCTCTGGCAATATTAGATTCTGATGATTTAGAACATCCAGCATTAGAGGTTTTTATTACAACTGATGAAGAAAAAGGTATGACAGGTGCTGAAAAAGTAGACGGTAGTATTTTCAAAAGTAAATATTTATTGAATTTAGATAGCGAAGAAGAAGGTTCTTTTACATCTGGCTGTGCAGGCGGGTGTGATATTTTGTTTAAAATACCAGTACAAAGACAAAATCTAGCAAGAAAAAAAGCTTATAAAGTTACTGTTAAAGGTCTTTTAGGTGGACATTCTGGTACAGACATACATAAAGAAAGAGGAAATGCAAATAAAATACTTGGAAGAATTCTCTATGATTTGTTAAAAGATGTAGAATTAGTCAATATTAATGGAGGTTCTAAAACTAATGCAATACCTCGAGAAGCAAATGCAGTTATCGTGACAGATAATATTAATGTTGTAAATAATAAAATAAAAGTTTGGAATGATATTCTTAAAAATGAATACATATTTACAGATCCTGCGATTGGTGTGTTTGTTTTGGAAACAAATACAGAAGAAATTCCAATGGATCATGATTTGTTTGAAAAAGCAGTAGCAGCAATAAATATTATACCTTCTGGCGTGTTATCAAAAAGTACTGTAATTGATTTAGTAATAAGCTCTAACAACCTTGGTGTAATAACAACAGAAAACAATCTTTTGAAGTTGCACTGCAGTTCAAGAAGTTCAGTTGAAACATTGCTTACACATGGTTTTGTACCTTCTATGAAACAACTTGGTGAGGTTCTTGATTTAGAATGCAGTATTGGCGACAGCTATCCAGGTTGGGAATATGCAAAAAAATCTGCAATTAGAGATATTTGCATAGAAACATATAAAGAAATTTATAACAAAGAACCAGTTGTTGGAGCAATACATGCTGGTCTTGAATGTGGTCTTTTAATGAAAAAAATAAAAGGATTAGATGCAATATCTATGGGACCTGATACATGGGATGTTCATTCTCCAAATGAACATATTAGCATTAAATCAATTGAAAATATTTATAACCTTATATGTGAAATATTAAAAAAAATAAAGTGACGATTATTGTAAAAAATATTGAAATTAGTTAAATATAGAAAAAATATATAAATATAGTAAAATAAAATAATGCAAGGAAAAATATGTCTTTATATTAATTACAAAATTAGGTAATTGAATGTGAAATGTTTTTACTTGCGTTTACTTTTTTTATAACTATATATGCATATGTATACAAAAATCGAAGTGTTAAAATATTAACCTAAAACAAAAATCCAGCAAAGAGAACACGTTTTCAGCTATGTAAAAAACGATTGCACGCATAATAAAACATTTTTCGCATATTAAACTAAAATATTGAAATTGCATTTTTTATGTGGTATAATAAATTACTACTATTAAAAAAGAGAGGAGATAATATAGTGGGAAGATATATATTAAAGAGAATTTTTTCATCAATAATAACAATATGGTTTATTATGACATTAACTTTTATATTGATGAAAAGCATACCAGGAGATCCATTTATGTCACCAAGAGCAATGCAGCCAGAAGTTAAAGCGGCAGTATATGCTAAATATGGATTGGATAAGCCTATGTTTGAACAATATATAACGTATTTAAAGAATTATATGCATGGAGATTTTGGTGTATCCTTTAAAAAGATAGGGTTAACTACATCACAAATTATTTCAAGCGGATTCCCTTATTCATTGAAAATAGGAGGATGGGCATCATTATTTATTATTGTTGTTGGTATACTTTGTGGAATTCTTGCAGCATTACGGCAGAATGGAGTAAGTGACCGAGTCTTAATGATAATATCAACATTAGGAGCAACCATACCGAGCTTTGTATTTGCAACATTATATCTTTTTGTATTTAGCAAAAAATTAGGATGGGCACCATCGTTTGGTGTAGGTACATGGAAACATTATGTGGGGCCGGTACTTTGTATAGGAATGTTTTCTTTAGCATATGTTGTAAGACTTACTAGAACTTCAGTTTTAGATGTATTACAACAAGACTACATTAGAACTGCTAGAGCAAAAGGTTTATCTGAATTTAAAGTAATTGGTAAACATGCATTAAGAAATGCTCTTTTGCCAGTTGTTACTTATTTAGGACCAATGATTGCAGGAATACTAACAGGTTCTTTCGTTATTGAAAAGGTGTTTGGTATAGCAGGTATAGGTTCCTTATTTACAACAAGTATTTTAAACAGAGACTATACATTGATTATGGGTGTAACAGTATTCTTTGGTGTTTTCTTAGTTGCAGCAGTGCTCATAGTGGATGTTGTATATGTTCTTATAGATCCGCGTATTAAATATGATTAGGAGGTATAGAAATGGAAAAGAACGAAAAAATATCTCCTGACATGTGGATGCCATTAGATAAATCTGAAAAAGATGCAGAAAAGGTTTTAAGAAAAAGCCTTACTTTTTGGCAAGATGCTGGCAGAAGGTTAAAACAAAATAAAGTAGCAATGGTTTCAATGTTTGTAATAGCTTTCATAATTTTAGTCTGTATTATTGTACCAATGTTTTGGCCTATAACATATGCTGATCAAACTTTAGATTTTTCTAATATACCTATGACATTAGATTTGTATGAAGTTTCAGATGGTAATTATTTCTATATGAACAAAGAGTACAAACTTATTAATGTTGATGAAGATGGTACTTTGTTAGGCATGATTAAAATGAAAAAAGATGATGTAAATAATAAAAAGTACATTTATGAATTTGAAGGTAAAGAATTAGTTGTTGATTACAGTTTATTCTTTGATGCAAAAATAGAATATATGAAATTAGAAAAAAAAGCTAAAAAAGATCCTACAATAGATCTTACTGAAGCTCAATTTAATATGGATAATGCAAAAAAAGTCGAAGTAAAACTTGATGGAACAGAATTGCTACCTACTAAATCAGTAAGAAATAAAACATACATTTGGGGTACTGATAATCTTGGTAGAGATATGTTCATTAGAGTATTACATGGTGGACGTATATCTCTTATAGTTGGTTTCGTTGCAGCATTTGTTAATTTCATAATAGGTGTATTATATGGTGGTATATCTGGTTATTGTGGTGGAAAAGTAGACAATATTATGATGCGTATAGTAGATATAATAAGTGCTATTCCTACATTACTTTATGTTATACTGTTAATGGTTATAATGGAAACTGGATTACTTCCTATAATTGTGGCCTTGAGTGCAACCTATTGGCTTGGAATGGCAAGACTAGTTAGAGGACAAGTTTTAACTCTTAAAGAGCAAGAGTTTATATTGGCAGCTCAAACTCTTGGAGCTTCAACTAATAGAATTATGATAAAACATCTTATTCCAAATATGATGGGTCCAATAATGGTATCAATAACTATGCAGATACCAAATGCAATATTTACAGAAGCATTCTTGAGTTTCGTAGGCTTGGGAATCGCAGCACCTATGGCTTCTTGGGGTTCATTGTGCAATGATGCTTTATCAGCGTTTATGACATATCCATACCAATTGTTTTTCCCGGCATTGGCTATATCAATAACTATATTGGCATTTAATTTATTTGGTGATGGTCTAAGAGACGCATTAGATCCAAAACAAAGAAAGTAAAGTGAGGTGTATGAAAGTGTCAGAAAAATTATTAGAAGTTAAAGATCTAAGAACATCTTTTTTCACTCACTTAGGCGAAGTTAAAGCAATAAGAGGCATAAGTTTTGATGTTGAAAAAGGTGAAGCTATAGGAATAGTTGGAGAATCAGGTAGTGGTAAGAGTGTAACTTCTCTATCCATTATGAAACTTTTACTTCATCCTGGTAGAATAGTTGGCGGAGAAGTATTGTTTAAAAATCAAAATTTAGCTGACAAAACTAATAAGGAAATGATGAGCATTAGAGGTAATGAAATTGCAATGATATTTCAAGACCCTATGACATCGCTTAATCCAGTATATACAATAGGTAACCAAATAACTGAAGCGATAATTAAACATCAAAAATTATCAAAAAAAGATGCTCATGAAAAAGCTTTAGAAATGTTAAAATTGGTAAATATTCCTGATCCAGAAAAAAGGATAAAAAATTATCCTCATGAATTTTCAGGTGGTATGAGGCAAAGAGCTATGATTGCAATAGCATTGTCATGTGAACCAGATTTGTTAATTGCAGATGAGCCAACTACAGCATTAGATGTTACAATTCAAGCGCAAATATTAAAACTTATGAAAGATTTAAACAAAAAATTAGATACTTCTACAATGCTAATAACTCATGATTTAGGAGTTGTAGCAGATGTATGTTCAAGAGTTGTTGTAATGTATGGCGGTTTAATAATGGAAAAAGGTTCAATAAGAGATATATATTATGAACCAAGACACCCATATACTATGGGACTTTTAAAATCAATACCTAAAATTGCTTCTGATGAAAAGCATAGATTGATACCAATAGCAGGAACACCACCAGATTTATTAAACCCACCAACAGGATGTCCTTTCTATGCAAGATGTGATTTTGCAATGAGAATTTGTAATCAAAAACAGCCTCCATATTTCAAATCTGAAAATGGAAAACATGAATCCATGTGCTGGTTACTTCACCCAGATGCACCTAAAAATGATTTGTACGATAGCTTGAAGGGAGGAGTAAGAATTGGAAAATAATGATAAGTTAATAGAAGTTAAAAATTTAAAAAAGTATTTTACAAAAAATAAAGGCTTTATTAAAAGAGAACAAGAAGTAGTTAAAGCAGTTGATGATGTTTCATTTTATATTAAAAAAGGAGAAACTCTTGGCCTTGTTGGAGAATCAGGCTGTGGCAAATCTACTACAGGAAGAACAATAATAAGACTTTATAATCCTACTGCGGGTGAGATATTATATAATGGTGTTGATATTGCAAAACTAAGCAGACACGATTTGATGATATACAGAAAAAAAATGCAGATGATATTTCAAGATCCTTATGCATCTCTAAACTCAAGAATGACAGTTTCAGATATAATAGGTGAACCTATGGATATTCACAATTTAGCATCTGGAAAAGAAAGACAAGAGCGTATATATGAACTATTAGATACTGTAGGACTTGGCAAAGATCATGCAAGCCGTTATCCACATGAGTTTTCTGGAGGACAAAGGCAACGTATTGGTATTGCTAGAGCTCTTGCTGTAGATCCAGAATTTATAATATGTGATGAACCAATATCTGCACTAGATGTATCTATTCAAGCACAAGTAGTAAATATGCTTGATGACTTACAGCAACAAAGAGGATTGACATATTTATTTATTGCTCATGATTTATCTATGGTTAAACATATATCTAATAGAGTAGGAGTTATGTACCTTGGTAGTCTTGTAGAAGTTGCTAAGAGCAGTGAATTGTATAAAAATCCAGTTCATCCATATACACAAGCCTTGTTATCATCAATTCCTATACCTGATCCAGACATTACTGAGTCAGCTCAGCGAATAGTGCTTCAAGGAGATGTACCTAGTCCTGTAAATCCACCATCTGGTTGTAAATTTAGAACAAGATGCAGATATGCAATGGATATATGTTCTGAACTAGACCCTAAATTTCAAGATATTGGCGGGGAACATTTTGTTGCATGTCATTTATTGGATAAATAAATTTGTTATTATACCTATTTTATGCAGTACAAGAAAGCGCTTGACATATTGTATAAAATAGGTAATAATATAAATACGGTTGACAATCTATCAACTGGAATACATAAACATTTGGAGGGATTTTATGTTAAAAAAAGTAGTATCAATGTTAATTGTACTTACAATGGTATTGTCTTTATCTGTTGGCTGTTCTCAGCCAAAAGAAACAACACCGCCTGCTGAAACACCAGCAGATACAACAGCACCAGCTGAAGAAATGAGCAGTGATTTGTTAGTATGGAACATGGCTGTTGATCCACAAACTTGGGATCCAACGCTAAACAGTGCTGCTGATGGCGGACACATTATAAACAACTTATTCGATGGTTTAACAAGAGAAACTCAAGAAGGTATTGAACCAGCACAAGCTGAAAGCTGGGATATATCTGAAGATGGAATGACTTACACTTTCCATTTAAGAGAAGGATTGAAATGGTCAGATGGACAGCCTTTAACAGCTAAAGATTTCGAATATGCTTGGAAAAGAGCTTGTGATCCAGCTACAGCATCTGAATATTCATTCATAGTAACTAGCTATTTAGTTGGTGGAGAAGAATATTTTAATGGAACTGGTTCAAGAGATGATGTAGGAGTTAAAGCTCTTGATGACACAACATTAGAAGTAAAATTAAAATTCCCTGTTCCTTATTTCTTAAGTTTAACTTCATTCTATACTTACAATCCAGTAAGACAAGATATAGTTGAAGCTAATGGCGAAGGTTGGGAAAAAGATGCAACAACTTGTATTTCTAACGGACCTTTCAAATTAACTGAATACCAAACAGGTTCACACATTACAATGGTTAAAAATGACAACTACTGGGATGCTGAAAATGTTAAGTTAGCAGGAGTTAAAGGCCTTATGATAGTTGAAGGAACTACAGCATTAAGTGGTTATGAAAATGGAGAAATAGCCGTTCTTGATGGAATAATTATTGACCAAATTCCTAGACTTCAAAAAGAAGACCCATATTTCAAAATATATCCACAAATCGGTACATACTATGCACAATTTAACGTAGATGATTCAATATTTAGCAATAAATTAGTTAGAAAAGCATTTACACTAGCTATTGATAGAAAACAATTTGTTGAACAAGTAACTAAAGGCGGTCAAATTCCTGCTACAGGATTTGTTCCACCATCATTATTCTACTCTGATGGAACACCTTTTAGAAACTTAGATGCAGATGGAAACCCTACACCTGAATTTGGTATAGATCCTAACAAAGGTCTTGCTGAAGAAGCTAAAGCATTATTAGCAGAAGCAGGATATCCAAATGGAGAAGGATTACCAGAAATATCATTCCTTTACAACACAAATGATAATAATAAGAAAATAGCTGAAGCATTACAAGGAATGTGGAAACAAAACCTTGGTGTTGACGTTAAACTTATTAACGAAGACTGGGCAGTTTTCCAAGAAACAAGAAGAACTGGAAACTACATGATAACAAGAGGTGGATGGTTAGGAGATTATGCTGACCCTATGACTATGCTTGATTTATTTACTTCTTCTTCAGGAAATAACGATCCTCAATGGAGATATAAATTAGAACCTGTAACAGCTCCTCATGATACTACATTAAACCCAGAACAAGAAGCTTTTGAAAAAGCTATATATGCTGCTCGTGAAGCTTCTGGAACTGACAGAGATGCATTGTTAAAAGAAGCTGAAGCAGTAATGATGGAAGAAATGATTGTTTCTCCTATTTACTACTACACAATGTCTACAATAGTTGATGAATCAGTTGTAGAAGGCGTTGCATTAACATCTACATTAAAATGGGATTTTAGACACGCTAAATTAGTAGATTAATAATTTAATAAAAAAACAGTTTGCAATAAAAGCAAGCTGTTTTTTTATATAAAAATATTGTTAGAACTTAATTATAATAGTATAATTAATATAATTAAGTAAATATGATAGCGGAGATGAAAGAAATGGCCTATAAAATTGTAGTGACAGACTTGGATGGTACTTTGTTAAATGATGAAAAAAAAATCAGTGATAAAGATGTAAATATGCTTAATAAATTAAATAATAATGGTGTTAAGATAGTAATAGCTACAGGCAGAAATTACTTTATGGCAAAAAAACTTACTGAGCAAATAAAAAACATTAATCCTATCATATTAGCAAATAATGGTGCTGTAGTAAGAAAACCAAAAACTGATGAGTTAATAGAATATAACTACTTAGATGCAAATATATTTGATGAAATATATAAACATGGAATTAAATATAACCTTTATCCTGTAATTCATGTAGATGAATATGAAAATGGATATGATATGATTTATGAACAAGAAAATATGGAAGAAGTTTATTTAGGTTATGTTAAAAAAGACGATTTGAGAGCAAAGTTTGTAAAGTTTAAACCTACTGAAATTAAAAACATATTGTCTGTTTGTTATTTGGAAGAATTTAATAAACTAGATGAATTTAGTAAGGAAATGAATGAGCTTAACATAGGGCAATTTAATATTATTTGCAATAGAAATATAAACAAGAGAGCACTGCTTGAATTTTTACATGTTGATGGATGTAAATGGAGGGCTTTGAAAAAGTATATAGAAAGTATTAACATAAAATCCTGTGAAATTATTTCATTTGGAGATGATAATAATGATTTAGAATTAATCATTAATTCTGGAATGGGTATATCTATGAAAAATGGAACTGAAAACTGCATTATGGCAGCAAAAAAAGTATCTAAATTCGACAATAATAATTCAGGGGTATCATATGAATTATCAAAATTATTTAATATAGATTGAAATAATAATAAGTATGTACACATATTTCCTTAATACAATCAATATAATGTAATAAAAAGAGTTTAAGGAGGAAATATGAAAATAATTACTGCTATTGCATCAATTCTTATATTAGTGGGCGCATTAAACTGGGGTTTGTATGGTTTAACAAAAATCGATATAGTTGATAATTTTTTTGGTGGGTGGAAAAACCCTATTGGTAGAGCAATATACATTTTAATTGGGCTTGCAGGACTATATTCATTGTTTTATGTTATATTTGCATAATGTAATGTTTAACAGCAGATTATTAAGGATTTAATTAGAAAAGCATGCTTTAAGCATGCTCTTTTTAATTAAATTAAGTCGTCTACTTAAGGTTTACAACCTTTGACATTCTTTTCATTAAATCTTTACTTTGACTATTTTGACTCATCATATCTACAGAGCCAAGAACTACATGAGCTACTCCAAAACCAATTATACCATTTCTATATGATTCTGGAAGATTTGTATTTTTTAAAGCAAGACCAGCAGCTGTAACACATGTTCCTACAACAGTAGGAATTAAACCTTCTTTTATATACATATTAAGCCTCCTAATAATTAAATTTGTTTTAATATTATTTGCAGAAAAATAAAAAAAACATCATTAAATTAATGGTAAATAAGTAAATATTAAAATTTAATATTTTTTTACAATAGAATTATTATGAATATAAACTGTGCTTATTTTTTACAATTGAAATAATATTTGCTTTTGATTATAAAACAAATTATAATGTAATAAATATTGTAATAATTTGTTGATAAATAATTATTTAATACATAAGTCATAAAATATAAGGATATAATAATGTTATATAATGAATATTCAAAATATTTAAAGGATAAGTACGGTGAAAAGGTATATAAGCTGCCTATTAATATTCCTACAACATGTCCTAACAGAGATGGAACAATTGGTTATGGTGGATGTACATTTTGTGCAGAAGTTGGCACGGGATTTGAAATGCTTGATAATTCAATAAGTGTTCAAGAACAAATTAAAAAAAACATGGAATATATTTCACGTAAATATAAGGCTAAAAAATTTATTGCTTATTTTCAAAATTATACAAATACATATTTAGAACTTGAAACTTTTAAAAGGTATATTAAAGAAGCAATTGTACCAAATATAGTTGAAATTTCTATATCTACAAGACCAGATTGTATAGGAGAAGAATATCTTCAATTTTTAAATGAAATACATTTACAGCATAATATAAATATTTCTATTGAACTTGGTTTGCAAACGGTTAATTATCATACTTTAATAAATATTAACAGAGGGCATACACTAGCAGCATTTATAGATGCTATTCTTAGAATAAAAAAATACGATTTTGAAACTTGTGTCCATATAATTTTAAACTTACCAGGAGATAATATGGTAGATACTGTAGAAACAGCAAAAATATTATCGGTTTTAAAGGTTGAACAAGTAAAAATTCATTCTTTATATATAATGGAAAATACAGCAATGGGCAGACTATACAAAGAAAACAAAATAGAATTAATATCTAAGGATGAATATATAGAAAAAGTAATCATTTTTCTTGAAAATTTAAATAAGGATATTGTAGTACAAAGGCTTATAGGTAGAGCACCTAAGGAAAATTCTCTTTTTGTTAACTGGGGAATGAGCTGGTGGAAAATTAAAGATGAAATTTTAGAAATAATGGCTAATGAAGATAGAAAACAAGGAAATAAAGCCATATATTAATTTTTGTAAAATTTTAATAAATTTAAAAAATATATAGTGTAAACATTTTCAATTTATGGTACAATATTATTGTAATAGTTTTACTTTTTAAAAATAATAAAATAATATAATAGGAGTGTGATTATTATGGTGCAGTTAATTTGTGGGCATAACGGAACGGGCAAAACTAGAAGAATGATTGAATTAGCAAACAAGACAATGGATAACATACAAGGTAAAATGGTTTTCTTGGAAGCTAACAATAGGCACATATTTGATTTAGATTATAGAATCAGATATATTAATACTAAAGAGTATGGATTGACTAATGAGGATCAGTTCCAAGGTTTTGTATGTGGTTTAATTGCAACTGACTATGATGTTGAAGAAGTTTACATAGATGGATTATATAAGATTGCACAGGCTGGTAAAGATAAGCTAGAAACAGTAGTAGAAAGATTAGAATTTTTATCGCAAAAATTTGATGTTAAATTTATAATGAGTATAAATTATGATAATGATGATATTCCTGAACATTTAAAGGAAAAGTTAATCAGTTAATTTTATAATATAAACATCTGCTGACTTATATAGTTGGTGGATGTTTTTTCTTGTTGATAAAAATTTAGTTTTCTGTTAGAATACTTATTATGTTATATTATTTTGATGGATATATAATTCTAATGATTATGAAATAATAAAATTAAAACAAAATCAATATTCTGTTTCATCATAAATACAGCATGTATATAAGTAAAGAAAGAGTGATAATATGAACTACTTTAAACCGAATAAAAGCATTTTTGATGATTTTTTTGAACATAGGGATATGTTAATTATACAACATATGAACGGTGATATAAATAAGAAGGAGTATCTGGAACTTAATTATAAATATATGCTTGAAAAAAGTATTAAGCCATTTCAACGCATAGATAGCTTAGAAAAAGGCATGTATAATTATCAATATTATAATATGATGGCTAAGTATCATAGAATGGTCGCTCAAGACATTAAGGATAAAGGCAAACATATAAGTTTCTACAGCAAATATTTAGAAGAAGCTGATTATTATTACAATGAGAAGGATAAAACGACATTTAGGTTGCTAAGATTTCTTCATTATGAAAATGTTGAAGCTTATTTTATTAAAATGGAATCAAACGCACTTGAAGGAAAGTTATATGAAATAGTGCTTAAAGATTATGAATTTGCAGTACTTCATTCTAAAAGTATATGGCTTTTAGAAGTGTTGAAAAAAGAAAAGGTGTTTTTAGATGGAAGGAAAAAATCTGTAATAGATTATTATGTAAATCAGAAATACTAATTTATAAAAAAAGCTTTTATCAAAGCATTATAATGTAGCTTTTTTTGAAACCCATATACGGAAAGTTCTTTATATAAAACAAATTTCGGTGAGAACTTTCATATGGGTTATAAAAAATAATGGACGCGAATGCGTCCATTTTACATTTAAAAATTCAAATTTAGTTTAATTAGATTTAGCAATTATTTTAATTATTTCATCTAAATCTGTACCAACAGATATTTCAAAGGTTCCACTTTGTAATTTTGTATCAAGACCCATTTCTACAGATCTATTTAAAAATTCATTTTTATCGTCAATTAAGTTAGAGTTAACTAAAATATCGCCGATTTTAGATGGAAATGTACCCGCAGGTATCTCAACAGTTGCGATTAAATCACTTTGGTTAGTTGGAGTTTCTGTTGAATCATCAGGTTCTTCCGATGTTTCAGGATCATCAATGTTTCCTTCATTATCTGATGGATTGTTTGTTACAGGTTCTTCTGTTTGATTTGTTTCAGGAATACTTGCAATTGCTTCCTTTTCTATATCTCTATTAAATAAAATGTCAAATCTCCAAGCCAGTACAGCTACCATAATAAAAACGACAGTTATTATTAATCCATAGTCTGTAATAGTATATATAAAGTCCCTAATAGCATTAATTATTTTTTTCATTTGAAGCACCTCAACATATTTATCGTTACCAAATAATATATTAACACAAAAAGGACATAGATACAATAACTACATTAAATAAAATAATGTAAATTTTTTCAATTGTTATTTAATAATGGGTTTTTACTTAACCTTCATTTGTGAAAAATGGATAATTATATTTCTTTTTTGAATAAAAGCTGATATAATAAAGTATATAACGTGAAAATTGAATTAAATTGTTTTACTGAATTGAATTTAAATATAAACAAATAAAATAACTAATGGAGTATTTATGAAAGAAATTAAAATTACAAATAACGAATCTGGCCAAAGAGTGGATAGATTTTTAAAGAAATATTTAAATAAAGCAAACTCTGCTTTTATTTATAAAATGATAAGAAAAAAAAATATTAAGTTAAATGATGCAAAAGTAGAACCGGAAGAAGTTTTGAAAGTTGATGATGTTGTTCAGCTTTATTTATCTGATGATACAATTGATAAATTTAGAGAAAAGAAAAGTCTTTTACAAACTGAGATGCATTTTAAGGTAGTGTATGAAGATGATAATATACTTGTTGTCAATAAACCTGTTGGACTTAGTACACAACCTGATCAAACAAGTATGAGAAGTTTAGTAGATGAAATAAAGATGTATTTAGATGCAAAAGAGAAAAATATTAGTTTTACATTTAAACCTGCAGTGTGCAACAGACTTGATAAAAACACTTCAGGACTTGTAATTGCTGCTAAAAATTATGAAACAGTAAAACAAGTAAATAAAGCAATAAGAGATAGAAATATTCAAAAGTTTTATGAAACTAAAGTTCATGGTGTAATTTTAAAGGATTTAGAACTTATAGATTATATGATAAAAGATGAATATAGAAATATGGTTGAAATAGTGCAAGAAGAAAGTGAAAATGCAAAAAAGATAATTACTTATGCACATCCTATAAAATCAGAAGGAAAGTTCACTTGGCTTGAAATAGAGCTTGAAACAGGTAGAGCTCATCAAATTAGAGCGCATTTAGCTTCAATAGGTCATCCTGTTGTAGGAGATAAAAAATATGGCAAAAAAGATAATGAACAATATCAAATTTTGCATGCTTATAAAATCATATTAAATGGATTTGAAGATGAATTAAGCTATTTAAATGGAAAAGAAATTATATCTCACATTAATGAAAGACAAATTTTAAAATATTAATAAATTGAGGAGTGTGTTATGAAAGTAGAGATTCTCAATTCTGAACATTTTGAATCAATTGAAATAGAAAATTTTGAAACATATTACAGTTTTATTAGAAAATTTTATAAAGATAGTTATAAAAAATTCCTAGCTGTAAAAGTTAATAATAAGCTGCAAGAATTGATAAGCAATAACTTAAATGAAAATGATAAAATTGAGCTTGTTGACATAAATGATAATGATGGTCAAAGAATTTATATTAGAACTTTAAGCTTTATATTTATTAAAGCATGTAAAGATGTATTTAATGATGCAGATGTTTATATTGAACATTCTCTTAATAAAGGTCTTTATACAGAAATCATTAATAAGCGTTCTATTAATCAAGGGGATGTTCAATTAATCAAAAAGAGAATGTATGAAATTATCAATGAAGAAAAACCTATTAATGAAAAATTATTAACAGTTAATGAAGCAATAAACATTTTTACACTACAAGGTATGCTAGATAAAGTTGAACTTTTAAAACACTGGAACACTGATTTAGTTAGAGTTTATGAGTTAGATGGCTTCTATGATACATTTTATGGATATGTGGCACCAAACACAAATGTAATTGATAAATTTGACTTGAAATTATTTTATCCTGGCATAATATTAAATTTTCCCACAAAAGAAAACAATTTTGAACTACCTGAATATATTGAACAAAAGAAACTATCTAAAGTATTCAAGGAAGCAGAAGAGTGGGGGGAGATAATGAATGTAGGAAATGTAGGCGTATTAAATAATAAAATAGTAAATAATACTATCGAAGATATGATACGTGTTAATGAAGCATTTCACGAGAAAAAAATTGCATATATTGCAGATGAAATAACAGCAGATAAAAATATTAAAATTGTATTAATAGCAGGTCCATCATCTTCAGGTAAAACGACTTTTGCACAAAGGTTATCTATACAACTTAGGGTTAATGGTAAAAAAACTTATGCTTTATCTTTGGATGATTATTTTGTAGACAGACATTTAACTCCAAAAGATGAAAATGGAGATTTTGATTATGAAACAATTGATGCTTTAGACTTAGAACTTTTTAATGAACAACTTCTAAGCTTGATGACGTGTCAACCCGTTCAAATACCTGTTTACAATTTTAAAACTGGTATGAGAGAATATACCAGAGAACCTGTAACTTTGACTGATGATCACATAATAATCATAGAAGGAATCCATGGTTTAAATGATAATTTAACAATGAATATACCTCAAATAAATAAATTTCGTATTTATATAAGTGCTTTGACACAATTAAATATTGATAATCATAACAGAATTTCAACATCTGATTTAAGATTGATAAGGCGTATAGTGAGAGATAATAACCATAGGGGAAATAATGCCCTTAAAACATTAGAACTTTGGGATAATGTAATTAAAGGTACTGAAAAATATATATTTCCATATCAAGAAAATGCTGATGCAATATTTAATTCTGCACTAGTGTATGAACTTTGTGTTTTAAAAAAATATGCAACACCATTAATTGAAGAAATAAAAGAAGATAGTAAATTTTATCCTGAAAAGCAAAGATTATTAAAATTTTTGAGTTATTTCAAGGAAATAGATAATGAACGTGCAATACCATATACATCTATATTAAGAGAATTCATAGGCGGAAGCTGTTTTGAATAATGCAGAATGCATAATATAAAAAAAGTTTAGGAAATTTGTCCTAAACTTTTTTGTATAATTTAATTATTAAATCACATGATTGGTTTTAACTCTGAATTCTGCATTTCTGCATTCTCAATTAATTAAAAGTCGTTTAAATCAAATTTGTTTCTTTTCATACCTACTCCTAAAGATAAACCTATACTAACCATGTTAACTAGCATAAATGTTCCGCCGTAACTTATAAAAGGCAATGGGATACCTGTAACCGGGAGAAGACCCATAGTCATTCCAATATTCTCAAATATGTGAAAGAATAACATTGCAGTGATGCCTGTTACAATTAATGAACCAAATATGTTTGAAGTATGTTTAGCAATCCGAAGTAGCCTATATAATAAAATAGCATAAAGCAAGAGCAAAACAAGGCCACCAGTTAAACCCAATTCTTCTCCTATAACAGCAAATATAAAATCCGTTTCCTTTGTAGGAAGGTATCCAAGCTGATTTTGCACTCCTTGAAATAATCCTCTTCCATATAGCATTCCAGAACCTATGGCGGTCTTAGACTGTATAACTTGATAACCAGTGTCTTCAGGATCAAGTTCTGGATAAACAAATGCAACTATTCTATCAAATTGATAATTATCTCCAACATTGTAATCTTGCATTATATAAAAGAATGCACCAACGCATATAACAATAAATATTAAACCTATAATTAAAATTACTGATACATATTTATAGTCAATACCACCTGCAAAAATCATAACTGCAATAAAAAATATAAAAACTAAAGCAGTTCCCAAATCTGGTTGCAACAATATCAATGCAACTGGGAATAAAGCAAATGCTAAAACTTTAAATAATACAAAGGGATTGTTAATATTTTCTTTGTTAATGTCAATATATTTGGCTAAAGAAATTATAACACCAAATTTTGCTAGCTCTGACGGTTGAAATACAACAGGTCCTATACTTATCCAACTTCGAACATCTCCCCATTCAGAAGCACTGATAGGATTTATTAAAACATATAATAACAATGCTATTGAAATACCATAGATATGCAAATAAAAACTACCATAAATATCATAATCAATAATTACTAAAACAAATGTTATTACTATACCAATGACAAAGGCTATTATTTGAGTTTTTAAATATTTTTCGCTTCCTGCTACTTGACTCATAGTAGCACTTTTAATAACAAGAAATCCGTACATACATAATATAAGTGTTGTAATTAATAATATGAAATCAAACCTCTTGAGTTTGTTGTCTTTCGTAAACATAATTTCCTCCAAAAATAAACTTAATATTATTATATCATAAAGCAAGACGTAAGTCTTGCATCACAACGATTCAATAAAGATACTGAAAACAAAGACGTAAGTCTTTTTTTTAGTATATTTATTATATCATAAAGCAAGACGTAAGTCTTTTTTTTAGTATATTTATTATATCACAATAAATATTATAACAAAATAAATATTTTATCTTAACCCTATATAAACAAATGCATAAAATGTACGGGGGTGATAAATATGTCAGATATTGGTTTGGTACTTGGAGGAGGAGGGGCAAAAGGTGCATATGAAATGGGTGCTTGGAAAGCTATTTGTCAGTATGGGTTAAACGAAAATATAAAAATATATTCTGGTACTTCCATAGGAGCCTTAAATTGTGCATTGATACAAATAATGAACTGTGACAATGCGGCCGATGTGTGGCTTAAATATAACTTGGAAAAAGTATTTATGTCTAATGGAATAAATTACAATGATATACTAGATATTATTACAAATATAAGAATGGGAAAAGAAGTCGATTTTGAAGGTATACTTTCTAGGGAAGGATTAATTAATTTATTATATGAACTTAATATAGAAAAAATAGAAAAAATTAAAAGTGATTTTTATGTTACTGCTGTAAATATTACTAACATACCTAAAGAAAAAAGATTGATAAAACCTGCTCTCGATTGGTATGAAGGCAGAAAAACCGGCGTAACACAATATATTAATTTGAAAAATACAAATAAGGATTACATTTTAAAAGTTTTATCGGCATCATCAGCCTTGCCTGTAATATATACTCCTGTTGAAATAAATGATCAATACTATGTAGATGGAGGTTTAAATGATAATTTACCAATTATGCCAATTTATCAAAGAGGATACAGGAAAGTAATAGCTATATCTTGTGAAAGGGTTAATTATTATAATTTAATGAGAAAATTCCCATCAACAGATATTCTTTTAATTCAGCCTTCAAGATATTTAGGAAACCTTCTTAATGGAACTCTTAATTTTAATAAACAAAAACTTTATAATTCTTTTAAATTGGGATATTATGATGCAATGAATGCTATAAAAAGAAGCAAATATAAAATTTAATTTAATAATATCTTGATTATAAATAGCTAATGAAATAAAATAATAGAAGAATATTTTAAAAAGGAGATTATTTTGAGCAGTAAGAAAAAAGTAGCTGCCGTAGCTCTCAGCGGAGGAGTGGACAGTGGGGCAGCAGCATACATTTTAAAAGAACAAGGATATCAAGTTTTTGGAATTACAATGAAATTATTTGATGAATTTGATACTAACAGTGCTCAATATGTTGCACAAAAATTAGGAATTGAACATTATATTATAGATTTTAGCAAATATTTTGAAAAAGAGATTATTAATAAGTTTGTAGAAGAATATTTAGGAGGTAAAACTCCAAATCCTTGTATAATGTGCAATATTAAAATTAAATATGGTTTATTATTAGAAAAAGCTAAAGAATTAGGTGCTGATTTTTTAGCTTATGGCCATTATGCAAATATAAAATATGACCAAGCTGATTGTAAATATCACCTTTTTAAGGGAAGTGCAATTAGAAAGGATCAATCATACTTTTTATATCATTTGAAACAAAATCAGCTATCTTCAATTATATTACCTTTAAATACATATCAAAGTAAAAAAGAAGTAAGAGAACTTGTTAAAGAAATAATTCCAGAAACTTCAGAAAAAAGGGATAGTTTGGATATATGCTTTATACCTAACATGAGCCACAGTAAATATATTAAACAAAGATGCGGTTTGTTAAATGGTAAAGGTAATTTTATTGACAAAAATGGAAGTTTCTTAGGTAAGCATAAAGGTATATATAACTATACTATAGGTCAAAAACGAGGTTTAGGGCTAAATTGCAATGAGCATATGTTTGTTTTAAATATAAATTCAAAAACTAATGAAATAATTTTAGGTGAAGATAAGGATTTATACAAAAATGAAATAATTATTAATAATGTTACATACATAGATGACAAAAATAAAAATGTAGAAAGTTTCAATTCGGAAGTTAAGCTTTGTCAGTGGGGATACTACATAAAATGCAAAGTGTTTAATAATAAGGATAATACTGCAATTGTAAAATTTTTAAAACCTGAAAGGTCACCTGCACCTGGACAATCAGCTGTATTTTATCAAGGTGATGAGGTTTTAGGCGGAGGAGTAATTATGTAAATTTGTCTTAACAAAATATTAAAGGTATGATATAATCAGTTAACAATTTGGGGACAATTGTAGAAAGATGGGAGAACTATTGGAGAACATTTGTATAACAATTGGAGAACGATGGTTATGAGGAGTAATATGATAATATTTGGTATTGACCCAGGTCTTGCAATTTCAGGATATGGAGTAGTTAATTATATAGGAAATAAATTTGAAGTTCTTGAATATGGAGCAGTAATTACGAAAAGTTGTGAAGAATTTCCAAACAGATTAAAAATAATTTATGATAGCTATACTGAACTTTTTGAAAAGTACAAGCCAGAAGCTGTATCAATTGAAGAGTTGTTTTATAATAAAAATGTAAAAACAGCAATATCAGTAGCACAAGCAAGAGGTGTTCATTTATTAGCAGCAGTTAACAAATGCATTCCATTGTATGAATACACTCCTCTTCAAATTAAACAAGGAATTGTAGGTTATGGACGAGCAGAAAAAAGACAAGTCCAGGAAATGGTAAAAGTAATATTAAAATTAGATAAAATACCACAACCTGACGATGTGGCAGATGGATTAGCAGCTGCTATTTGTCATGCACATTCATTGAAATTTGCAAGCAAATTTAAAATTTAATTATGAATAATTAGAGAGGTACTAATAAACGAATGATAAGTTATATAAAAGGTGAAATAGTAAAAAAAGGTCTAGATTTTGTAATAATAGAAAATAACGATATGGGATACTTTATAAATACATCCTTTAACACTTTAAAAATGTTAAAGGAAGGTGAAAAGTCTACAATTTATACATATATGCACATTAGAGAAGATATACTTGCCCTTTATGGTTTTTTAAAGCCAGAAGAAATTGATATGTTTAAAAAACTCATCACTGTAAGCGGAGTAGGTCCTAAAGCAGGGCTCGCTGTATTGTCAACTTATGATATAAATACTATTAAAGCAATAATTTTAAAAGACGATGCTTTAAAAATGTCTAAAGTTCCTGGTGTAGGAAAGAAAACTGCAGGTAAAATTATTCTTGAACTTAAAGATAAAGTTGGAACTGTTGAAAGTTTAGATAACAGTGATAAAGCATTAGTTGAATATGTTTCTACAATCAGTGATGACAGCGACTCTTCAGATGTAGTAAATGCTTTATTAGCTCTTGGCTTTAGTCAATTTGAAGCTAAAAAAACTTTAGAGGAAATTGATGTGACAGGTAAATCTGAGAATGAAATTATTAAGGAAGCTTTGAAAAAAATAAGCAGGTAGGGCAAAGATGGATAGAGAAAATGAAATTGTCGTAAGCACCTTAAACACAGGTGAAGAAGATATAGAACTGGGACTTCGTCCCCAAAAATTAATCCATTACATAGGGCAGGACAAAGTTAAGGAAACATTGAACATATTTATAGAATCTGCTAGAATGAGAAATCAGCCATTAGATCATGTTCTTCTTTCTGGTCCTCCAGGTCTTGGAAAAACAACATTAGCAAATATCATATCAAATGAAATGGGAGTAAATATAAGAGTGACATCAGGTCCTGCAATTGAGCGTCCCGGTGATTTAGCTGCTATACTCACAAATTTAAATGAAAATGATGTTTTATTTATTGATGAAATACATAGATTGAACAAAAGTGTTGAAGAAATAATGTATCCAGCACTGGAAGATTATGCTCTTGACATAATTATAGGAAAAGGTCCTTCTGCTAGATCAATTAGGCTTGATTTGCCTAAATTTACTCTTATAGGAGCTACAACTAGGGCAGGAATGTTGGCTTCACCTTTACGTGATAGATTTGGAGTTATGTGTAACCTTGATTTTTACAATA
>Ga0074193_1001084_pt1 | contig 37250 bp, 36 predicted proteins | sample EPASupsiteHSE605_FD_64523 | JGI IMG/M metagenome (GOLD analysis project Ga0074193, IMG submission 64523) | Bioremediated contaminated groundwater from EPA Superfund site, New Mexico - Sample HSE6-05 | ecosystem: Environmental > Aquatic > Deep subsurface > Groundwater > Contaminated ... | reverse complement strand
CCCTGTTCTTCCACCGACCAAAACGACAACATCCCCGGGTTCAGGGGCCTCTCGTACAACATTATTGCGAGGAGCAGCGGCAATCACAGCCCCGATTTCCATACGTTTGGCGATAAAGCCTTCATCATAGACTTCCGCGACTTGTCCCGTAGCAAGACCGATCTGATTTCCATAAGAACTGTAACCGGAAGCGGCTCCTCTGGTTATCTTTCTTTGAGGCAATTTTCCAACCAAGGTATCTGCTATTTTCGCCCGGGGATCCCCGCTTCCGGTGACGCGCATTGCTTGGTAAACATAAGTACGGCCAGACAAGGGATCTCGGATGGCGCCCCCTAAACAAGTAGCGGCACCCCCAAACGGTTCAATTTCCGTCGGGTGGTTATGGGTTTCATTCTTAAACATCACCAACCACTCTTCATTTCGAGCGTCGATATCGACATTCACTACAATACTACAAGCATTGATCTCATCCGATTCGTCGAGGTCCTGTAATAGCCCCTTTTTCTTAAGTTCTTTCATAGCCAAAATACCAATGTCCATAAGACAGACATCTCGGTTAGAGGGATTATCACCATAGACATAATCTCGGGATGTGAGGTATTCCTGGTAGGCCTTGGTCAAAGGGGCTGCAAAATCCCCTTCCGCAAAGGTAACCTCTTCAATTTTAGTAAAGAAAGTCGTGTGGCGGCAATGATCTGACCAGTAAGTGTCAATGACCCGAATTTCTGTAATCGTCGGGTTTCTTCGCTCGGTATCCCGGAAATATTCCTGACAGAACGCTATATCCTCAAAACTCATCGCTAAGCCAGTCTGTTGATAGAATGATTTCAGCTCAGCAGGCGTCATTTCGATAAACTTTGCGATAATCTCTACATTAGGTGGAATCACTGGTTCAAATTCTAGACTTGGGGGTTTTTCTAAAGAAGCTTGCCGTGATTCAACTGGGTTAATACAATAATCCTTGATTTTTTGGAAATCGTCCTCGGCTAATTGGCCTCTTAAAATGATCACTTTAGCCGAAGCAATGTTAGGCCGCTCTTTCTGAGTTAGAATCTGGACACACTGAGCAGCAGAGTCTGCTCGTTGATCATACTGACCGGGAAGGTATTCCATGGCAAAAACTAAGTCTTGGGCGGGAATTTCAAGCTGCTCGTCAAACACTAAATCCAGTGGCGGCTCGGCGAAAATAATCGGACGGGATTTAATATACTCCTCGTCCGTAATTCCAGAAATATCGTAACGATTAATGACTCTTAAGCTTTCGAGTCCTTGTATTCCAAGATTTTCCAATAAATCGCTATAGAGACCCTGGGCTTCAATATCATAGCCCGGTTTTTTTTCTACGTAAATTCGTTTAACAGTTTGCAGTTCCATACAATCCTCCATTAATTATTATTTTGAGTGCTAGCTTAGAAGTAGCAGAATCCTTGCGTGTAGAAATATGTAGAAGGCCATAGCACTTTGTCTATGGCCTCATCGCGCAATAATACCTGTACAGAAACTCTTATATTGCATAATATCATGATTTTGAGCGAAATAAAAGAGTACAAGTTGTCTTACATAGTTACCACTGTCGTCGAATTAAACTCTTGCTCGGCGCCCGACTTAGTGATGTAGTTGATTTGAACACTAAAGTTTTGTCCACTCTCAAATTTAAACGTATCCCGACCGTTTTCATTGTTTAGCTCAGATATAAATAAATCTAAGTCTGTATTACCGATTGGGCAAGGTAAGCCTTTATCAGTTCCCTGAGAAACAAGCGTACCATTGACAAATACAGCCATAGGAGAGCCCACTATGGGAACGGTTGTATTGTATTCCCAGGCCCATTGCACATGTTCGCCAAATTCTGTATATCTCATAATTATGTATTTAATTTTTGTGGGTTCAATGAAGGGGATGATGACATGAAAATGACCATCAGGCTTTTCGTCGGTAGTAAGAGCTTTGGGATTCAATATATCGCTTTTTAAGTCTATCCAACTAAAACTGGTTTGTGGTACAAATGCAGTGACAATTTGATCTTGTGCAACGGATGGTAATTGTGACGATTGAGTGGATGGTTGAGGGTCATTAGTAGGTACACTACCAGTTATTTTTGAACATCCGAAAGTTAATAATAGGGTTACGAATAGCAAGGTCCATAATATTTTTCTCAAAATAATATATCTCCTTTGCTCGGCTTGTAAACTTCAACTCTATTTTTACCCTTACTTTTAGCTTGATATAAAGCCTTATCTGCTCGTTTTAAAAATTCATCACTGGCGTTGGCAGTCGTAACACAACTCGAATCTTCATCCTGTTCTGTACTTGAAATACCGATACTTACAGTAAAGGTAATGTTACCCTTTCTACTCGCAATATTAAGCTGGCTAATGCGATTTCTTATTTTTTCTGCGACTATTTTTCCTTGCTCGAGAGTGGTTTCTGGAAGTAAGAGCAAAAACTCCTCGCCTCCAAACCTGGCGGGTAAATCTACCTCCCGTACCGCATCTTTTAATTCGGATGCCAAGACTTTCAGGGCTTTATCTCCTTCTAAGTGTCCGAACTTATCATTGATCTCTTTAAAGTTATCGATATCTAGAATAAGGATTGTAGAGGCATGCCCTATTCGGCAAGCCCGCTCCAGCTCCAGCTTAAGTTGTTGCTCAACATACCGTCGGTTGGCGAGCCCTGTTAAATAGTCCTGTAAAGATAGTTTTTGCAGTTCATCATATTGAATCCGCAAATTATTTGTCATGATATTAAAATTATTAATGACTCTCCTAAAATCAGAATGTCCCTTGTAGTTGATCTGCTGCTTTAAATTTCCTGCCGTCACCTGCTCCGTGGCAAGGGTGATCTCGGCAAGTGGTCTTAGAATAATTTTGGCGAAAATGGCACTGGCTATTAATCCCAGCACTAAAACGATTACCATGGTGCCTAGAGACATAAATCTACTGGCTTTACTCATGGCATAAATTGTATCATGGCTCATCTCGTAGACTACTACCCAATTAGTGCTCTTTAACCGAGCAAATGCGACAGCTACTTGTCCTGTTACAGTAGAGAGATTGTCAATAAGGCCTTCATTTTTATTGGTGATCTGGGACAGGATAGCAGGATCTAGTGTTTTACCCACCATGTTTTTATCCATATGGTAAACAATTATTCCCCGCCCATCGACAATATAGATATTGCCTTGCTTTTTTGCTTGAAAGCCGTGTACTAGGGAGTGAAAGACATTATTTTCATTCCATAGATTGATGCTTAAGGCCAATACTCCGGTTGTTTGATCGCTTTCCGTCACTACATTACTGACAAATACTACAGGAGAAGAATTGTCGTCTGTAATGATAACATCGGAAAGATAACTTTGTTTTGTTTTTAGTGGGTATTGAATGTATTTCCTATTGCTAACGTCATTTTTTTGAGTTAGCTCAATTTCGCCTAGTGGCGAACTAAAGAAAAGCTGCATTATCCCCTTCTGATCGGCAGTAAATCCTCCAGTAAAGATAGCGCTGCTCTTTAAAAAGATGTCCAATATTTTTTTCGCCTCTTTTAGCTGAACAGGATCCGACAGCTCGATTTGGTTGGACAAATATACCACATCACTCAGGCTTTTAGACAAGAACCAATCAAGCCTAGCGGCCAAAAAATCTACATCATTGATCATTACTTGATGATATCTGATTTCTACTCGATTAGGTGTAATGTAAAAGAAGGCAAAGGCACCGGGTATCCCAGTAGCTATAATAACCAGCAAGCCAATTACTCCTACCAACTGCTTAAACAACTTGCTTTGATAGATAAAGTTCATAGGCCCCTCCTCGAAGAATTACATTACTGACAATGCCCAGAGATACAATGAGGCCACTGTACCATAAGGAGAATACCTTCTTCGATATTGCTCAAATTTTTCCTTAGAGAGTTCTTTGAGTCCGTACAAATTCATCATTCCTCTGCAGATTGCCAGATCCTTGTAGCTGACCACATTCGGTCGACTAAGTGAAAAAATCAGAAGCATTTCAGCGGTCCAAACACCTACGCCATGCAATGAAGAGAGCTTTCTAATGATCTCCTCGTCAGGTAGAGTATGAAGATTTTTAAAATCCACGATGCCTTGGTTGGCGGCATCGGCAAGGCCTTTGATATAGCCGGCTTTTCTCACAGACATCCCGCAAGCCTGGATTTCAGCCAGGTTCGTTTGGTGAATTTTTTCGGGTGTAACGTTACCCAGCAGTGTGCACAATCTGCTCCAAACAGTTGCCGCAGCCTTATTAGAAATCTGTTGGCTTACCACACTGGAGACAAGTGCCGTAAACGGATCCGGGGTAATCTCACGTTTTATCAGGCCGATCTTATCTATAGCAACTCCAAGCTTTTTGTCCTTGCGTTTAAGGTACTCGATTTCCTTTTCTCCATATTCGAAAAGTGCTACAACTTCATAAACTTGTTTCATACCCATACCTCCATTCAGTATTCTATCACAGAGATATTCGCAGGGAAATACAACCAAATAGATTTATTTCATCGTCACAATTTATCGTTCTTTCCTTTGCCATTGAGGTCATTTAATGATTTAACAGGAGTGGGTATTCTGTATATACAGAATACCCACTCCTGTCGCTGCTTCAATCATCCTTGCAAGCTCACGGAAGCGGAAGCGTTGCCTTGAGGTTGCCTTTTCGGTATTATTGAATTAGTGCAACTAGTTGACTTAAGTTGACTAATTGAAACTTTTAAGGGACAATATAGGACTGTTAAGAGTTTTTTTCTTTATTCTATCGAAATAACATGATATTATCATCATAAGTGAAAACTAAAGTCTTTGATAACTTTAAGGAGGATTAATATTTAAATGGAATTTAAAACTTTCTTGCAAAGTGATTTGTTTAAAAAGTCGCTATCGTTACTGCTTTTGCTAGGTATAATAATTAGCGTCAAACCGATGATGAACTTGATCCTATTAACCTTTATGTTTTCATTTATCTTATATGGTGTCCAAAACTACATCTTTCATCAAATTATCAGATTAATTCCTGTTAATAGAACTGGGATCACCTTTACTATCTTTATTATCTTGGCTTTAGCTATCGTGTTTATAATTTATAGATACGTACCTATCTTAATAAAGCAGTTAATATTTATTGGAGTTCAGCTAAGTAATTTTGACATTAACAGTTATGATGATGTAATAAATCCCCAAATTCGGGAAGCGATTAGTACTAACATTCAAGCTTATATAAAAGAAGGTGGTTCTTACCTAATTCATTCGGTTACATATATTTGGAAATTTAGTTCGAATATCTTTATTGCGCTTATTTTAAGTTTGTTTTTAATCCTCGAAAAGGATAAGACAATAAAATTTCTAAATAAGTTTGAGGATAGTAAGGTTAGCTTCATTTATATCTATTACAAAACCTTAGCTAAAGGATTCGTCAATTCCTTTGCTAAGGTTATGGAAACTCAAATCCTTATCTCTTTTATCAACTCTATACTATCAGCTATTATTTTAAATGTACTGGGGTTTCATCAAGTGATCGGTTTGGGTTTTATGATCTTCATTTTAGGGTTAATACCCGTAGCGGGTGTGATTATTTCATTAATCCCGCTATCGATCATAGCTTTTAAGCTAGGTGGCGTAATAAAAATACTCTATATCCTGGGCATGATCGTCATACTCCATGCCCTGGAAGCTTATTTTCTAAATCCCAAACTAATGTCTTTGAAAACGAAACTCCCGGTGTTTTTTACATTTATCGTTTTATTAACTGCAGAACATTTTTTGGGATTATGGGGTTTGTTATTCGGAATCCCCTTGTTTCTTTTTCTTCTCGATATCATTGAGGTGAAATTTAAGTAGTTAAAAATATCCTAAAAATTATTTTACTCTTCGGAAATTACTACGGTTATCTTTTTCCTCCTGGCATTAAACCCGGTAATAACAGCAGGCAGCAATGAGACGAGAATTATTCCGAATATTACATAAGTGAAATTGCTTTTGACTGCCGGGATATTTCCGAAATTGAATCCGCCCATTGTAAAAATTAACACCCAAGCAACAGCACCTAGCAGATTGTACATCTCAAACTTCGCAAAGCTCATTTTGCCTATTCCCGCAACAAAGGGCGCAAAAGTCCTTAATATGGGTAAAAATCTAGATAGCAATATTGCTTTCCCGCCATGCTTTTCATAAAATACTTGAGCCTGTTCAAAATACTCCTTTTTAACTATCCGTCTAAGGAATGGCAGTTTGCTGTTGTCAAGTATTTTATAGCCTATCATTTTCCCCATGAAATAGTTAACGGTGTTTCCAGCAACCGCTGCAATGATCAAAAGCACTACGACCATCTTAAAATCCAAAGCCCCTGTTGTACTTAAAGCTCCAATCACAAAGAGTAAGGAATCTCCCGGCAAAAATGGTGTAACAACCAGTCCCGTTTCACAAAATATAATCATAAAAAGTATTAAATACGTCCAGTTGCCATAATTTAAGATTATAGCAGCCATATGCTTGTCCACGTGGACTATAAAGTCAATTAATTGAGTAATTAATTCCATAAAATTAAAACCTCCTAAGTCGATCAAATTGCTTCATCAGCGTCAGCGTAGTGTACATCGCGGCTATTCTTTTCGTAAGACTTTTTCATAACCTTAACTTTAGTAATTCTATATCCTTTAACCTCCATAACTTCAAAGTTATACCCACTATAAGAAACAATTTCTCCCTTGATCGGCTTTCTGCCTAGCTTTGCAAAAACATATCCTCCTATCGTAGAAACGGTATCTTCTTCCAGTTGAATCTCGAACATTTCGGAGACTTCTTCTAATAACACCCGTCCGTTTAGTATATATTCATAGTCTGTTATTTTTTGAATGTCCGGTTGTTCTAGCTCAAATTCATCATATATTTCTCCGACCAATTCTTCAAGCATATCCTCAAGAGTGACAAGCCCAGCAGTTCCGCCGAATTCGTCCACAATCACGGCCATATGGGTTCGTTCGCTCCGCATTCTCTGTACAAGATGAGAAATTGGCATTCCTTCAGGTACCGCCAGGATATCTCGCTTAATCTGAAAAATATCCTTCTCCCCTGGCTGTTCTTGTAACCGAATGATGTCCCGCAAATGGACTAAACCTAAAACATTGTCTTTATCATCATCACACAACAAATAACGTGTATGTCCGTATTCTTTCACAACCTTTAGAGTTTCATCAAACGTGTCCTGGATAAAGAGACATACCATATCTTGGCGCGGAATCATAACCTCACTGGCAATGCGGTCCGAAAATTCGAAGACGTTATCCAAGAGTTTACCTTCCATTTTATCTAAATAGCCATGCTTTTGACTAGCATCGACTAACATTCGCAGTTCTTCTTCACTATGTGATAAATCAGCCTCATTAGCCGGTTGGATTCGTAAAATATGCAAAACACTATTAGCGATACCATTAAGCAGCCATATGACTGGATAAAATATTCGGTAAAAAGCCTTCAAAAAACCTGCGGTAGCCAGAGTAGTGCTTTCAGCCTTTTGGATTGCGAGTGATTTAGGCACAAGTTCCCCCAGAACAATGTGTAAGAATGAAATTATGACAAATGCTATAGATCCTGCAATAGTATGAGTATAGATCAAACCCCAACCGCCAAAACTTATAAACAACGGTTCTATAAAGGTCGCGATCGCTGGTTCTCCAAGCCAACCTAAACCCAAGGAAGCTAATGTAATGCCTAGCTGACAGGCTGAAAGGTAGGCGTCCAGTTTTGAGGCAACGTCAAGTGCAGTTTGTGCGCTCCGTGAACCATTGTCAGCAAGTTCCGCTAAGCGCGTCTTACGTACTTTAACTATCGAAAACTCAGCAGCAACGAAAAAGCCATTAATTCCTACCAACAAGAAAGCAAGTAACACTTTGATTATACTCCAAAGCAGACCGTCGATGATTTTATCCTCCTTTTATTTCCAGAAACTTGGGGTGATTGTCCTTCCATTTTATTCAAAGCTTGTTGAAATATATTATACATCATTCTTCGCATTATTGTTAGCGATCGAGTATACATTAATACCCATTAAGCTCCATTGAATGTTCAGATGTTGCTCTCGATAACCTCACTCTCATGGTTTATAGATATCTGACTCAGGCACAAGGGTTGAAGGCTTAGCACTGTCAGGTGCCGGAGGCACTAATTTAAAAGACAAATTAACTACAATCTTTCTGTTAAGTTCAGACTCCAGTACGCTCTCAATTGATGAAGCAGTATCTTTGGATAACTCTTCCTCCCCTTGAGCAGTGACATCAATGATATATTGGGCTGAACTGCTGGAATAAGAAAAACTAAAAGCATCTAATTGAGCTTTGGTTAAGTTTAACTTATCCTTGATGGCATATTCAATTGTTTTATCTGCATTCAAAACTGGTGATGTGGCAACAACTGGTGGAGTTGTTGCCACCGGTTCACTTTTAGGCACCTCGCTTGGCAGAGGTTCTGCCTCGACTGATTTGGTTAAGGCATCAATTTCTTGGTCCAAGATAACTTTCATTTTTATTTCAGTAGGTTTCCCTATTTGTTTTTCTAAGCTGTTTTCCATCAGTTTAACGTTACTTCCATCTAATTTATTGATAGATCTAACTACCGTGTTAATTAAGTATTTATTATCCTTTAGTTCATAGGTGTAATTCACTAAGTCCACACCTTCAAACGATGCAGTGGTTTTATTTAAGGAGTCGTCAATTAATTTTTTTGTCTTTTCCTGAATTATTGTGGTATACATAATATAAGATAAGGGGATTGTGATAATAACAAAGGCTGTTACCGATATTAAAAGCCTGCGTTGATTCATTTTTAAGATTGTTTGTTTGGTTAATTTATCAATTTCATCTTTTGTGGTAAAACCGGAAAGTTTGAAAACCAGAGCGCTTGATAAATTTATGGCAATTAGATTTGTTAAAAATAAAAGGAATCCACCAAAGGCTACGTTATATTCGCTCTGAACCAACCCTGTGCCAACTACACAAAGTGGAGGCATAATAGCTGTTGCTATAGCCACTCCAGGGAGTACAGAACTTTCTTTTTTATGGCACATGGTATAGGCACCGGCTGCACCGGAAGCAAAGGCTATAATTAGATCAATCAAAGTAGGTTTTGTTCTTAATAATATTTCAGTGGTTAAGCTTCTGGAGGGTATAAAAAGTGAAGTAAAAACGCTGACTGTAATGGCCAGCATAGTGCCTAAAATAATAGCCTTAATCGATTTACTAAACATCTCCGAATCGCCTAAGGTCATGGAAAACGACATTCCTATAATGGGACTCATAATTGGAGAAATAAGCATTGCTCCGATGATTACAGCAGTACTATTGGTAAGCAACCCTAAGGTGGCAACTAAGGCAGCCAAAACTACTAACAAAAAATAGGTGATTCCAATAGGAGATTCCGTTTTTATGTAATCGTAGACCATTTTTCTTTTCTCTTGGGATATTGTCGGTAATAATGCTACCATGTGAAGATACTCCTTTTAATTTTAATAATAGACATTATAACACAGTTTAATGATTTAATAAGAATATCCGCTACTTTGATATAAAGTAACGGATTAAGCAGACTACTTAAACGATATAGGCAAGTCTTGCATTTTCTATGAGGTTTATAAGATCCCTAAGTGGAATCTAAAGCGTCCAAAGATTGCCAAAGCCATAAATAGAACAATGAAAAACATCGTCCAATAATCCCTTCGGGCAAATGAAATTTCGTTCGTTCAGCGATGTCCAATTCCGCGTTATGCCGTATCCTCTATTGAGCATGGCCATCGATAACGAATTAGTCATTAAAATCGGCACTTAAGGCAATAAAAATGGCCATAATAGATAATCTTTTGACATTCCATGCGAGATTTTTAAGTCCTGCTGTTCGGTTCCAATATTATTCATAAATATTCCTCCTCAATTTAGTATAATTCACCAATTTTTATTAAGGATAAATTTGGGAAAACGGAAAATCCCTGATTTAAGAGAGCAAACGAAGATGATGAGGCAAAAATGAGACAGGTTGATGGGCCTGCTGATTTTTCTAAATCAAGTGTGCAGGTAGGATCAAGGCGCAAACGGTTTTTAACAGTCAAAGCAAGCTGATCCGCTTCCCCACGGATTCCTCTTGATCCTACGGGAATAATGTCGTGAATACTTGGGAGCTCTAAGAGAAGCTGAATAGCTTTTACGTCTACAATTTCCGGATCCTTGGGATTATGCAGCTCAGGTCCAACTTTAGGAAACCCTAAACAATAGACGCTATCACCTGGTCGAGCTGTTCCAATACGCAACTTGTGCTTCTCAGCCACACCAATCGCACTGATCCCTAGAGCGGTCTGTTTTGTTGGCATATTTTTCTCAGTACTGATCGCCGTAGGTAATGTTCTTAATTCAGCAGATTCTAGTTCGTCATTTACCCCCTTCAAAAGTTCATCCCCTGTTGGATACGGCTCATTAGAAATCGCTATGGTCAGCATCTGTGGCACGGCTCCTACGGACATAACTTCTAATAAAGCAACTCGTGTAGTCAATTTTCCTGTAATAAACCAAGAAACCTTATGAGCATCTAATTCCTTCATCCCAATTGCCCCACAGGAATCACAGGAAGCCACTAGATATTGGGTGTTGTTTATTGAAACAACCTCAACATCCCGACCTAGATATCCCAATCACTTTCCCTCCGTCCCATTAAAAAAATAAAAAGTTCATAGTCTAATCCTCATTTTCAACTTTACAATTGAAAATAAAAACCGACCATGAACTCTACCTTGATTCATGACTTACTCACGTTACAGGCAGGTCTCCTGACTTAGAGTCATCAACTTTATGCGCCTTCCCAGTTTCCCAGTGGCAATGCATAAGTCTCCGCTTAACAGTGGTGGGTCCGTCCGGGATTCTCACCCAGTTCCCTATTCTCCCTCTAAAGGGCACCAGTAACATGAATATTTAATTACTTTTACTTTAATGCAAATAGCATTGGATTACAAGCCAGTTATTGAGAAGATGCTTCATCTTTCGTTGAACAGTTGAATTTTCGTCGACTAATTACATTTTATAATTGACTTCCTTTATGTTAGCTTCTTACTTAAGAGTCCAGCTGAAGCAATAAATTTTAAAGCCTCTTCAGAAGACACTTCGAGTTGTTGAACTTTTTCTTCCGGTACAAGAATCAAATTTCCGGCCCATTGCATTGACTGCATCAAATAGACTGCCACATATCCCTTGGGGATAAATGTGCTTTCTTCGTCATTTGTAAGAAAACCTAATAGCTTCAGTTCATCGGACATATTGACCATGACTAAACGTGAAAACCCTTTTTTATTCGCTGAAAAGGAATTCACTGTATCTTTAATAATTCCATAGATACTTCCGAGAAGGGGAACTTTAATAAAAATTCTATCCACAAAATGAAGTAGACGGTTCGTCAACCAGTTTGAGGCTAATAGACCGATTAGGAAAATGACTGCAAGAGTAACAATTACTCCGAGCCCCGGAAAATATAAGCCTGCACGTTCCAGTAACCCTTTAAACAATCCATCAGTAATTAGAAACATTTTATACATAATGTAAAATGTAATCGCTAAGGGAGTTAGGACAAAAAGGCCCTTTAGAAAAATTTGAATGAAATTTTTCAAGTCATTCTCTCCTTATGTTTACCAAAATTAAAGAATAATCAAATACCAATTATTACTAATTTTACCAAATTATATCTCTTGTATACCTATAACCCGACCAAATCACTCTAAATACGAAGGTACTTAAATAATCAAAAATCTCTATACAATCTTAATAAACTTTCAACATAAAGCTTTCTTCAGCCTTTTAGGACTGAAAAAAGGCAAAATACGTGAGCACAAAAATTCCTAGTACAATTCGATAATAAGCAAATGGTTTAAAATCCTTTTTGCTTACGTAAGTCATGAACGCCGAAATGACCATCCAGGCTACGATAAACGATACGAAGAAACCAACAGCTATTACAAGCGCCTCATGTGATGACATAGACATTCCATTTTTTAAGAGTGTGTAACCGGAAGCGGCAACCATAGTAGGAATTGCTAAAAAGAAGGAAAATTCGGCGGCGACAACCCTGGAAGCACCTAATAACATCGCCCCGATGATAGTTGCAGCCGAGCGCGAGGTACCGGGTACCATTGCTAAGCACTGAATTAGACCGATGAAAAAGGCAGTTTTGTAATCTAGAAGTTGGATTGAGTTAATTCGAACGGAAGACCTCCTATTTTCGATATACACTAAGATTAATCCCCCAATAATTAGGGAGATTGAAACAACTGTAGTATTAAATAAGTGTTCTTCTATGTATTTATCTAATATGAATCCGATCCCAAGCGCAGGAATTACTCCCACAATTGTCTTTTTCCATAGCTCGAAAATTCTTTGGTTTTTTGCGGATTTGTTATGACCCAAAGGTATAAGTCTTTTCCAAAAGTACACAACCACAGATAGAATAGCACCTAACTGGATTACAACATCAAACATCTTCGCAAATTGTCCCGTAAACCCAATAAACTCATTAACAATAATTAAGTGTCCTGTAGAAGAAATTGGAAGAAATTCGGTAATTCCTTCAACTATTCCCAAAACTATGGCGCTAATAAAATCATTCATTAAATCATCTCTTTTCTATAAGATTTTTTTTCGGTTGGCTTCCAGTTTCTCCTCCATTACTTTACTCTGCTTATCAATTAAATACAACTATAGTTTTAGCCAGAGTAAAGTTCGCTACCACAGTTTTGTTTGCTGTGAACACCCTCGCCCATAGATAAAAAAAGAGAACCTCATTTTTCTGTGGCTCACTTTGTTCTTCTTATAAACTTTTGCTTTTCAAATGCCTTATAGAAACCTCATGTTCGCCTAATATACCTTTTATGTGTTTGGCTTCATCAACATCGTTTCGGATGACCTTCTCCAGTAAACTCGTTTTTTCGTTTACATAGTGTGTAAGTGTTTCGAATTGTTCTGCAGTTTGTTCTCTCAATGATGTTACTCCCTCGGCAACTGTTTTAATCTGCTTTTGTACGTCATCTAATAGTATGCGATTTCTAGCAACTTCGGATTTTAGCGTACTTATTTCGCCGGATAGATCAGCTCTCGTTTGTGATATTTCGCTTGATAGATCAGCTCTCGTTTGTGATATTTCGCCGGATAGATCAGCCCTCGTTTTCTTAATTTCGCCGATAAGCTCACTCAACATTTCTAAAACCTTTTGCTCTTCCATTTTCTTTCATTCCCCTTTGTAATTGTTAGTCTTTCAACCTCAATTACTTGATTACACTATTGTGCAATTGAGTTGATTATTACCTTCATCTTATCAAAGATATTCATTAAATCCAACTTAATTCTTGGAGCGGCGCAGCCAAATCTTCCTCGCTAGGCGTGACTGCGATAGTGTCTCTTACATTTAGCCTCAAAAAAATTGTCTCTATTATTTTACTATCCACAGTATTACTTTCCAGAAATATTGCCTTCGCTCAGACATCGACGCTTTCTAATGTCCAAAGCAAGGTTACTCAGACTGTGGCTGCTAATAAAGCTAAACTTAAGGCCGCTCTGCTCTGTAATTATGGTCACCCTTAAACACTAATTTGACTATATGTTTAAACCCCCGCAACACTCTAGTTGTGATGCGGGGGTTATTTGCTGCTACTCTTCTTCTAAGATAACTTCCTCTGACTCCAAATTACAAGACTGTGGTTTTTGGCATGGCGTATCGAGATTAAGGAAGATTAGAACTAACAAACCTATGATGATTGCCAATTCGTATACTACAATTCCTCCGATGAGAATTGGCAATTCTTTCGAATCACATTTGCTTTTACAAGTGCATTTATGCTCACTCATGTCAACAGCTCCTTTAATGCGTCTATATTGTAAATGTATTCCATATAAGCATTAATGGAAAGTTGACCATCTGATAATGATGATATTAGTAGTTGTCCACAAAAATTTAATGACTTAATTAATGACTTAATCTGCTGAGGAAAGCCTTGGTTCGTTTTTTCTGAGGGTTTCCAAAAACTTGCTCAGGTGAGCCTTCTTCGACGATTCGACCTTTGTCGATAAAGATTACCCTGTCCGCAACTTCCCTCGCGAAACCCATTTCGTGGGTCACCACAAGCATAGTCATGCCATCTTCTGCCAGCTGTTTCATGACAGTAAGAACTTCTCCGACCAGCTCAGGATCAAGAGCCGATGTTGGCTCATCAAAGAGCATGACTTTTGGTCGCATAGCGAGTGCTCTAGCTATAGCCACTCTCTGACACTGCCCACCGGATAGTGTTGCTGGGTAACAATTTTGTTTGTTGGATAAGCCAACCTTAGAGAGTAACTCCTGGGCGGCATGGATGGCCTCATTTTTCTCCCGTTTAAGCACATGAACTGGAGCTTCGATGATATTCTCCAACACAGTCAAGTGTGGAAAGAGATTAAATTGCTGGAACACCATTCCGACCTGTCGGCGAATTTGTTTGAGACTACTCGATTTCCTTTCCAACGGGATACTATCTATGAAGATTTCGCCTGCAGTCAACGTCTCCAGTCCATTCAAACAACGTAGAAACGTACTCTTTCCGGAACCACTCGCACCGATCAGCACCACCACCTCGCCTGATGACACAGTCGTATTGATATCGTCGATGACACGGGTCTTGCCGAAGTCTTTGATTAGACCGTGAATATTAATCATGGTCTTTTCCGCTATATAAGCTAATTCCATTATCAACACCCCCTAGTCCGGTTTTCTGCGGCTAAGCGCCATTCAAGACTGCGTAAAATCGCAGATATCACCGTGGTCAGCAACAAATACATCCCTGCGGCGGCAGTATAGAATTCCATTGAGGCAAAGGTCACACTGGCAAAGCGTTGAGAAGTCTGAAGGAGCTCAGACATCGTGATGACAGAACAAAGCGAGGAATCTTTTAAACTTATGATGAACTGATTGCCTAAGGCTGGTAATGCTATCCGCAAGGCCTGAGGAAATATAATCCTGCGCATAGCTAAGAACTTCCCCATGCCTAGAGATAAAGAAGCTTCGCTTTGTCCTACAGGGATTGCTACAATACCACCACGAAAAACCTCGGCGAGATAAGCCCCGCTGTTGATTCCTAATCCTAGTACAGAAGATGGAAAAGCATCTAAGGTGATGCCGAGCTGTGGCAACCCAAAATAGATTAGAAATAGCTGAACTAGCAAAGGGGTTCCTCTAATCAACCAAATGTAAAAATGAGCAATATACCGCAAAGGTGTTTGAGATATCTTCATAAAAGCTGCGACCAGACCTAAAAGGATGCCAAAAGCGATTCCGAGTACAGCGAGTTCTATGGTTAATCCTGCCCCTTGCAACAGAAAAGGCAGATACTTAATGATGATGCTAAAGTCAAGATTCAAAGCATTACCCCCAGTCTGATCAGAGCCGTACCACTACTTAATGATTTGACTTCGGTTTAACGGATATCCGCCTTAAAATATTTTTCACTAATCTGTTGATAAGTTCCATCTTCCATCATTTTGCCCAAGGCATTGTTTACAGCCTCCAGTAATTTTGGGCTGTCTTTGCGAATAGCAATCCCCATCTTTTCCTCATAGAGCAAATTACCCGCTAACTTAAAGGCGTAGTGGTTCTTGTTAATTGCACTCAAACCTACAATCTTGTCACTAATCACGGCATCAAGTCGTCCATTGACCATATCATTAAAGGCATCAGGGTCACCTTTGTACGTCTTCACAGTTGCCCCTAATTCTCGTGCTTTCGTTTCAAATGTTGTACCTAGAACAACTCCGACTGTTTTGCCCTTGAGATCAGCCCCACTACTAATGTTCGAGTCAGTGGGTACGATAACTTGAGCTCCTGAACGATAATAAGGGGAACTAAAATCTACTTTCTGTAGCCTCTCGTCAGTAATCGCCATACTTCCTAAGATCATATCAAATTTACTGGTTGTCAATCCTGCGATCAACCCATCCCATTCCGTGGCGATGGGTGCAGGTTTTACGTCCATTCTTTTGGCGATCTCTTGGCCTATTTCCACATCAAATCCTGTAAGCTGGTTCTGCTCGTTATAAAAATTAAACGGTGGGTACTGCCCACTCATGGCATAGGTTAACTTTCCGTCAGCCTTAATCCGATCCAGAGTTGTTGTAGGTTCAGAATTACTTTTTGCTGCACTGCAGCCGGTTGCCGCCAGCAAGATTAGAGTCACCAGAATTAGCACGTTGAATTTTTTTATTATCATTTTTTTCTACCTCCTTCGAACCTGTATGTTTTGATTAACACATTTCAAACTCCATAATCAGGTAATTGCATCACTCCTTTGACTCAATTTGAGTCCGTAAATGGATGGCTTATGTGACAACTTATATTAAAATTTAAAGTTGTTAGATATTACTATACCATAATTTATATCTTAAGGTCAATTCTGTATTTTACAAAAAATATTCTCTATGGAATCATCTGTCTAAATTTAACAAAATACTGGGTTGACTTTTGTCACCTGACAACTTATCATTATTCAAAAGGTTGTTAGTATACGCCTAGTGCAGAGGTTAGTTATTTGTTAACTGGGTCCACATTTTATTGTTTAAGCCTTTGCGTAACCAACGAGGAGGTAGAAAATAAATGAACGAACACCAACAACAGTTGTGGCCTCACATATGTGATGAGCAATGGAATGATTGGAATTGGCAAATGTCCAATCGAATCACAACTCACGAAGATTTAATTAAATGCATGGCTCTTTCCAATGTGGAAGCTGAACAAATTAAGTGCTGCCTGGAAAATTTCCGAATGGCGATCACTCCCTACTACTTTTCCCTGCTGAATCCCCGAGATCCTCAGTGCCCTATCAGAAAACAAGCAATTCCTTCAATCGATGAATTAAGTAAATCTTCCTGTGATTTAGAAGACCCGTTGCATGAAGAGGCCGATTCACCAGTACCTGGACTCACCCATCGCTATCCTGATCGGGTACTGCTCTTGGTAACGGATCAATGCTCGATGTACTGTAGACACTGTACTAGGAGAAGAATGGCCGGACAAACAGACCGAGCCTTGCCTCTGAATCGATTTAAGCTTGCCTTAGACTATATCCGTGCCAACCCACAGATACGTGATGTATTGATTTCTGGAGGGGATCCTTTAACACTTTCTGATGAACGTTTGGATTATATCCTGTCGAATCTTCGATCAATTTCTCATGTGGAGATTATTCGGATTGGGACAAGAACCCCCGTAGTTCTCCCAATGCGCATTACAGATCACCTTGTCCAGGTATTGCAAAAATACCACCCAATTTGGATTAATACCCACTTCAATCATCCCCAAGAGCTTACTGTTGAAGCCCGTCATGCTTTAAACAAGCTGGCTAATGCGGGTATTCCGCTTGGTAACCAATCCGTTTTACTTAAGGGGATTAATGATTGTCCAGTGATTATGAAAAAATTAGTTCATGAACTTGTTAAATGCCGAGTGAGACCCTATTACCTGTACCAATGTGACTTATCCAGGGGCATTGAACATTTCCGAACCTCAGTTAGTACCGGTTTGGAAATAATTGAAATGCTCAGAGGACATACCTCGGGCTTTGCTGTTCCGACCTTTGTTGTCGATGCTCCAGGTGGTGGTGGAAAAATTCCCCTGCAACCGAACTATCTAATTTCTCAATCAAACGATAAAGTCATCTTGCGCAATTATGAAGGTGTTATCTCGGTATATCAGGAACCAGAAGATAAAACAAGCCGTTGTAAGACATGCTCAGTGGACTGTTCCAGCCCGAAAAGCCATCAGGTAGGTCTGATTAAATTGCTGAAAGGTGAGCGGATTAGTTTAACTCCCAGAGAAAACATGCGCCTAGAGAGAAGAAAGAAGTTTCCGGCGGTTGCGGAGGTGAAGTAAATGCTTACCCCAAGAAGTTCAGTGAGTCTTTCCAATACCTTAGTTGTGGATGAGCGAAATAAACGGTTGGTTGTCAATGGCTATGCAAAAGATATTAAACCTGCATTATTTAGTAAGCAGTTGATTGATTTAGCAACCGAAAAGAAACTGGAGAAAATATGGCTTTGGGCGCTGCCGACAGATATTTCTGATTTTTTACGATGTGACTTTCGTATTGAAGGCAATCTTTTTCGAGGCAACTACGAGGAATTTGCTGTTAGCCTGGCCTACTATGTTCGTGAGGTAAGAGGTTATTCCGATAAGCTGCAAGCTGAGAATGAGATACTCCAGTCGGTTCGTGCCAAACCGGTCAGTCCGTTACAACGCTTGCCGCTTGGAATGGAGCTAAAACTACTAGATGGATCCTTTGCCCCGCAAATTTCACAGTTATTATCTCAGGTTTTCACAAGTTATCCCTCCTCAGTGGAAAAGCCAGAGTATATCTACTCTTTAATTCAAAGTGGAAATATTTTTGCAGGAGCTTTTGTCCAAGAGAAGCTGATTGCTGTTGCAGCTGCCTACCCTGATCCAATTTTTAATCGTTGCGAAATGACAGATTGTGCGACATTAGCAGACTTCAGAGGACATTGCTTATCCGAACGGTTATTGTCCATTTTAGAGGATGAAGTTCAAAAAAATAGTCTACTTTGCCTATATACTTTGGCACGTGCCCAGTCCTTCAGCATGAACCGTGTTTTCCATAAACTTGGGTACACATATAAAGGCAGACTAATTAACAATTGCCATATCGCTGGTTCCTTCGAAGACATGAACGTATGGGTAAAATGAAAACCTTACACCACAAATCCACTTCGTTCGTGACAAACAAGCTAGTAGCGTTGTTCACATATTTTTCTTACCATCCTGATCATCATCACCACAAAAGCTGATACTATTGTCAAGATTCTTGGCATAGCATTTTATCATTTGGGTCATCATAACAAGGTAATTACAACTTAAAAGGAGGAATTCACATTGGCTAAGCCAGATAATCGGGCAGATAATGAGGCGCACTTGCAAAAACATATTGACCACACTATAGCCAATTTGCACGAAGCAGAGGAATACTTGGATGAGCATGCCGATGAGATTACAGCCGATGAGAAAGATGCTATTGAAGCTAAAAATGATCGCCGTAGAGGGAGTATTGATAGTTTCATAGCAGAAAAAAGAGACGAAGCTTCTCATTAGAAGTACCCTCTTGTCTTTGAGCCAACAAAGTAAGCAGCTCTTTCCTCATTGAGGAAGAAGCTGCTCTTTCTTTTTCTCGTTTTAAAGTTTTTGAATTTCCGAGTTTTTATCGATACTTAGGGAATTCTTGTGAGTTAAGTTGCCTTGAGCTTCCTAAGCTATGTCTATGCCTTTATCAAGATACACATTTTGTATGGCATTAAGTAATTCAATCCCTTCACCCATCGGCTTTTGAAAGGCCTTCCTGCCGGAGATCATGCCCATGCCACCAGCCCTTTTATTAATGACTGAAGTTATGACGGCTTGTCGCAAGTCATTTTCCCCTGAAGGACCTCCCGAGTTAATCAAGCCCGCTCTCCCCATGTAGCAATTAGCCACTTGATAGCGAGTTAAATCAATCAGATGTGGTGAGGATAATTTCTCATAAACAAGCGGACTGGTTTTGCCGAAGTTTAAGGCAACATATCCTCCATTATTTGTGGCCTGTTTTTGCTTGATTATATCCGCTTCGATGGTAACCCCTAAATGATTAGCCTGCCCAGTTAAATCAGCCGATGCATCGTAATTTACTTTATCCTTTTTGAAGCCATCATTGCGCAAATAACACCAAAGTACTGTAAACATACCTAATTCGTGAGCGCGTTTAAAAGCTGCGCTTACCTCTTCAATTTGGCGGCGCGACTCTGGAGAACCATAATATATTGTAGCCCCAATCCCCACGGCTCCCATTTCAAAGCCCTGTTCTACGGAGGCAAATAGTCTTTGATCAAAGGAATTCGGGTAAGTTAGTAGTTCATTATGATTAATTTTTAGAATGAAAGGGATTTTGTGAGCATATTTGCGGGAGACCGCTCCCAATACACCGAGTGTTGACGTGACCGCGTTACAGCCGCCTTCAATTGCCAATTTCACAATATTCTCCGGATCAAAATAAATTGGATTTGGCGCAAAGGACGCAGCTCCGGAGTGTTCCACGCCTTGATCTACTGGTAATAAGGAAAGATAACCACTACCCGCTAAACGACCATGGTTAAAAAGCGTCGCTAAATTCCTCAGGACACTATTGGATCGATCTGACATTTGTACGACCCGGTCGATAAAATCTGAACCAGGTAAATGAATAAGCTCTTTGGGAATCGTGGTACATTTGTGTTCTAACAAATCTTTAGCTTCATCCCCTAAAATCGAGATCGTATCATTCTTCAATACTTTCATCCTTTCACACGCCATTCAGTCTAATAATTAGTGTTTTCATAGTACCATCACTTATTCTACGTACTTCCTAATTATTCCTTCCTGAATATTCCGAAAATACAAATTAGAATAATCTTAAATGGAAGAACCTTTCTGATCAAATTAAAAAGCCACCAAAGGTGGCTCAGTTGTAGATCGATCCCGTCAACTATATTCTTATTGGGTTTACCGGTTCTCGGTCCCAACGACCAGCAAAGAAGGATGTTTTACGAGATCGCAATCAACGGGCGGATGGAGTGGTTCATCCCCTTGGTAGAGCATCCTGAGATATGGGCGACTAGGATATCCCACGTTTTGCTTAACAACATTGCCACGCAGACCATTATTAAGCAGCACCCCAGATCCGTTCGGGTAAATTGCAATATGTTGAGAAAAGATGTTTATTAGTTTCGGCTCGAAGAGAATTCCCGATTGAGCCGTAATGTATTCGTGAGCCTGATAGGCTTCAATTGCATTATGATATATTCTTCTACTAGTCAACGCTTCATAAACATCTGCAATAGCTGCGATTCTAGCATACTCATGAATTGCAGTTCCCTTTAATCCTCGGGGATAACCACTCCCATCCCATCGTTCATGATGTTGGAGAGCTACGTGAGCAGAAAATAATCCAATGTTGTCAATCTGGCGTAAGATTTCATATCCATAATTAGCATGTTGCTTTAATTCCTTAAATTCTTCTTCAGTAAGTTTTCCGGATTTGTTTAGTATTTCAAGAGGAATTTTGAATTTGCCTATATCATGCAAGAGAACACCAAGTCCACATTCTAAGAGTTTCGTTTCGCTATACCCACTGGCTACAGCTAAAATCAGGGCAAATATTGTGGTATCAATCGAATGATGGAACGTAAACTCATCATATCCTCGAAAATCTGAGACATAACCTAATATGCCCTTACAATTTAATAAATCGCTGATCATCCGTTTAACTACATCATGTAGTTCGTTCGACCGAAACAATCGTTTAGTTTCAAGACTATTTCTTACGGATTTTAATGCTTTATAGGCGGCTTCCTTCGTCCTAGGGGTAATCACCATACGAATAAAGACATCATCTAATCGATCGTCCTCAATAAGGACCATGTCAACCCCTAAGGACTTCAATTTATCTATATATAAATTTGACAACTTCATTCCAGATGATAATAATATACGACCATAAGAATCTAATACAGGGTGCGCCAGTGTTGCTCCTTCATTGAGATATAAAACATTGACCTGTCGCATAGCGTCGCTCCTTATTATCCCTACTCCTGTTATTTTTTTCCGAATAGGACGATAAAATTAAAGTATTTGTATATACAATCTACATCTGAAAACCCTATATCTTTTAACCAATTTATCTGATCATCTAATGTAGACATTTTATCAAGCTTTGTCCTTTCATAAGCTGAATGGATTTCTTCTCCAGATAAGCCGCTGTTCTCAACTTTATTTGTCCAATCTTTTTTGTATAAGGATTCAATAAAGGGAGTTCTTCCGAGAACTTGATCTGCATTTATAAATACTCCATTATTATTTAAGCTTGAATAAATATCAGAATATAAACGCTTTTTATCATCGTCGGTTAAATGGTGTATTGATAGTGAGGAGATGATAATGTCAAACTTTTTGTCAAGTTTATATTTGGTATAGTCATCGATAATATATGTAACATTAGTTTTTCCTTTAAATCTTTCTTTAGCCACTTCAAGCATTTTTTCGGATATGTCAATTAAAGTAAGATTAGCGCCTGGAAATTTATCCAAGATAAAAGACGATAATAAACCTGTTCCTGCCCCAATGTCTAAAATACTAGGGTTTTTTAGATTGGTTTCAACGATCGAAGTAGCTATCGAATAAAAATCATTAAAACATGGAATCAGCTTTTTTCGTTGGCCATCATAATGACTGGCGTTTTCATTAAATTTTATTTTAATATCACTGCGTTCAAAATCCATCGGGCACCTCATTTCAGCCTATATTTCACTATTATATCTCAGATAGATCTTTTTGCCATCTTATATTTCGATTGGTTTTGTCATTACCTCTGATTAATTGCTCTAATTATATTAAGTTTTGTACCGTTTGATTTAGAGTAATTAACTGCGTTTACCATTTTGTGTCAGGTCGAAAGTCTAAGAATATCATGTAATATACTTGAAAAAGGAGGATCTACAAATGATAATATTTGGTGCTGGTATCGCGATTGTAGTGGTTGCTATTCTTACGTTGATTGCTATGGGCATTGTGTTCTAATCAGAGACTTGCTTATCATCAAGAGAGAAACAACGTTCAAGAGCATACGTTTTAAATGGTTAAGGGCGGATACTTCCGCCCTTAACCCATCGAAGCTAGTACTGCATATCCACCAAGCGTTTGTAGGTCATATAACGTTCTCGGGCATGATTTTCAGCAACCGTAAACATTTCTTCGGCAATTTCGGGGAAAGTGTTATTCAATGAAGAGTAACGTATCTCACCCATGAGGAAATCACGGAAGGATGCGGTCGGTTCTTTAGAATCAAGAATAAATGGATTTTTACCTTGTTCTTTCAGTAATGGGTTGTAACGGTATAGGTGCCAATAACCTGTCTCAACAGCCTTTTTCTCTTCCATAATGCTTGTTCCCATACCTGACCGGATACCGTGGCTCACACATGGAGAGTAAGCAATAATGAGTGATGGTCCTTTATAGGCCTCTGCTTCAGTCATCGCTTTAATCGTTTGATTCATATTTGCCCCGATAGCAATTTGGGCGACGTAGACATAGCCATAACTCATGGCCATCATGCCAAGATCTTTCTTTCGAATCTTTTTACCGGCTGCTGCAAACTTAGCCACAGCTGCAGTTTGGGTGGCTTTTGAAGATTGACCGCCGGTATTGGAATATAATTCAGTATCGAGAACTAGGATGTTTATATCATCGCCTGAAGCAAGAACATGATCTAAGCCACCATAGCCGATATCATAGGCCCAGCCATCTCCTCCAACCATCCATTGAGATTGTTTAGCAAGCCAATCCTTTTTTGCTAAAATTTCTTGAACTAACAGATTACCCGGCTCGGGGTTTGATTTTAGAGCATCAAGAATCTTATCTCGTGCAATTTGCGAGGCCACGCTTTCATCGACATGATCTATCCACTCACCTAAAGCTGATTTTAAAGGTTCACTGATATTCGTTTGCAAGGTTTGTTGTGCTACGTCAAATAAACGTTCACGTATTTGTTTACTCCCCAGGTACATACCATAACCAAATTCAGCGTTATCTTCAAATAAAGAGTTGGCCCATGCGGGTCCTTTGCCTAAGGCGTTGGTGGTATATGGGCAAGAAGGGGCACTTAGACCATAGATCAAGGAACAACCTGTTGCATTTGCTTGCATCAGGTGATCTCCGTACAATTGAGTAAGCAATTTAATATAGGGTGTTTCTCCACAACCTGGGCAAGCTCCACTGAACTCGAAAAGTGGTCTTAAGAATTGGCTGCCTTTGACAGTATGTGGATCCATAACTTTCTTCTCAGTAACCGTCATCGCAAATTCCCAGTTGTCAGACTCCATTTTCGTTTCAAGTTCGGCAGGTTTCATTTCAATAGCTTTGCCGGGGGCAGGACAGACGTCCGCGCAGTTGCCGCAGCCTGTGCAATCCATCGGAGACACTTGTATACGATAGTGAAGTCCTTCAAGTCCTTTACCAACGGGCTTTTTGGTTTTAAAGGTATCTGGTGCCTTTGCCGCCTCCTCATCGTTGAGTAAGAAGGGTCGAATCGTGGCATGTGGGCAGACGTACGAGCATTGATTACATTGAATGCACTTATCGATTTGCCATTCAGGAAGCATGATGGCAATGCCACGTTTTTCATAGGCCGTAGTTCCCAGCGGGAAGGTTCCGTCCTCCATACCGTTGAAGGCGCTTACAGGTAATTCATCCCCTTCGGCACGGGCAATAGGTCTTTGAAAGTTCTTAACAAAATCTGGTTCATCCTTGATCGGGATGTTTTCATCGACGGCATTGGCCCAAGAAGAAGGGATATTTACCTTGACTAAAGCATTAACACCTTGGTCAACGGCATCTTTATTCATATCAACGATCTTCTGTCCTTTTTTGCCATATGCTTTTTCTATAGAACCCTTCAGATAACCTACCGCATCATCGATTGGGACAACATTGGCAAGCTTAAAAAACGCGGATTGCATAATCATATTAATCCGGTTGCCTAAACCGATTTCAGAGGCGATGTTAACAGCATCGATAACATAAAAGTTAATATTTTTCTTGGCAATGCTGCGACGTAAGGAAGCAGGAAGTTTTTCCTCTAATTCTTCTGGTTTCCAAGGACAATTCAAGACAAAGGTGCCACCATTTTTAATTCCTTTTAATAGATCATAATGATGGATAAAAGCTCTATTGTGGCAGGCCACATAATCAGCGGAGTATACTAGATAAGTTGATTTGATAGGTTGTTTACCGAAGCGAAGGTGCGAAATGGTCGTCCCACCAGACTTTTTACTGTCGTAGGAGAAATATCCTTGCGCGAACATGGGGGTGTTGTCGCCGATGATTTTAATAGCCTGTTTATTAGCACCGACTGTCCCATCCGATCCCAGACCCCAGAACAGGCAACTAATTGTACCTTCCGGAGTGACATCGATGATCTCATCCTCTGGTAGAGACGTATGGGTGACATCGTCGACAATCCCTATGGTGAAATTGTCTTTTGGGTTTGCAAGCTTTAGATTATTGTAAACAGCTAAGATTTGAGACGGTCGAGTGTCCTTTGAGCCTAGTCCGTAACGGCCGCCTACAATTAATGGCTTTTGTTCATAATTACAAAGAGCTTTTACTATATCAAGATACAGCGGTTCAGCGATCGCACCAGGCTCCTTGGTACGGTCGAGGACTGCGATTTTCTTTACTGATTTAGGTAAAACATCAAAGAAATATTTAGTCGAGAAGGGTCGGTACAGACGAACTTTGATCATTCCAATTTTTTCGCCCTTGGATCTTAAATGATCGATGGTTTCTTCAATTGTTTCACAAACTGAACCCATAGCAATAATAAGGAGCTCAGCATTTGGGTCACCATAGTAATCGAAAGGATGGTATTCTCTATTGGTGATCCGTTTAATCTCTTGTAAATAATTATCTACAACATCAGGTATTGCATCAATAAAACGGTTACCTGCCTCCCTTTGCTGGAAGTAAATATCTGGGTTTTGGGCTGAACCTCTTGCAACGGGATGTTCTGGATTTAAGGCATGTTCTCTAAAGGTCTGAACTGCATCCCAATCTACAACTTTTGCAATATCCTGTTCATCAATTAGCTCGATTTTTTGGATTTCATGGGAGGTTCTAAACCCATCGAAGAAATGTAAAAAAGGAACCTTTCCCTTTATTGCGCTAAGATGTGCTACAAAGGCCATATCATGGGCTTCTTGAACGCTAGCGGAGGCTAACATTGGAATACCGGTCTGACGACATGCCATAACGTCTTGATGATCACCAAAAATTGATAGGGCATTGGCGGCTAAGGCCCTAGCGGTCACATGAAAAACTCCGGGCAGCTGCTCACCGACCATGCGATATATATTGGGAATCATTAACAGAAGTCCTTGTGAGGCCGTATATGTAGTTGTTAGTGCACCCGCTTGAAGGGAACCATGTAGTGCACCTGCGGCCCCGGCTTCTGACTGCATTTCTACTACTTTCACCGGTTGACCAAATAAATTTTTTCTGCCATGTGCTGAGTACTCATCAACACTTTCCGCCATAGGTGAAGAGGGGGTAATGGGATATATCGTTGCTACCTCGGTTAAAGCATACGATGCTTCGGCAACAGCCTGGTTGCCGTCCATAGTCTTCATTTTCTTAGCCACTTTAACAGTCCTCCTTTTGGTCATAATACTAAGGCTTCACTTTAGTATTTGACATTTAGACAATCTCATACTCTATTTTGATTTAAGAAAGGTGTTGTATTATTTACCAATTATAATCTTTACAGAATTATGATAAACAAAAGCCGCCTTGCTTTTCACAGACGGCTCTTTTGGATCATAAATGGTAAGTGAATGTCTCGGAAGGTTCAGCGTTTATATCAAGGATGTGCTAAAATATCTTTCCACTCGGTCAGGTAAAATTGTCACAATGTGTTTATCCTGGCCATATTTTTGAGCCATTTTAATTGAAGCCCAAACATTTGCACCTGAAGAAGTCCCAACAAGAATGCCTTGGATTTTTGCCAGTTCCCTTGATTTATTTACGGCGTCTTCGTCAGTAACTTCGACAACTTCATCGATTAGATTTACATCGAGTACTTTGGGAATAAAACCATCTCCGATTCCTTGAATCTTATGTAATCCCGGTTCGTGCCCCAACAGCGCAGAAACATTTTTAGGTTCTACCGCAATTATCTTGGCCTTTGGACTTCTTTCTTTAATAAATTTACCCACGCCTTCCAGTGTTCCACCACTACCTAACCCAGATACAAAAATATCTACTGAACCGTTCATCTGTTCCCAGATTTCTGATGCTGTACTCAGATAATGAATCTGAGGATTATGAGGATTTTCAAATTGCTGAGGTACATAAATACTAGAATCTTTTGCTTTTAGGCTCTCAACTTTTGCCACCGATCCCCCGATGCTATCTTCAGCTTTAGTCAGGATAAGTTCAGCGCCTAACGCTAAGACAATTTTTTTTCTTTCTTCGCTCATATTTTCCGGCATAACAATGACAACCCTATAACCTTTTTGGACACCGACCAAAGCAATGCCAATCCCTGTATTGCCTGAAGTAGGTTCCATTATTGTCATGCCGGATTTTAATACTCCACTAGTTTCCGCCTGTTCAATCATATGTTTGGCAACTCTATCTTTGATGCTTCCACCTGGGTTTAGATATTCTGCCTTAGCAAAAATATTTAATCCAGTAAGTTTTTGGAGACTGAGCATTGGCGTATTTCCAATGATATCCAGAATATTTTCAGTTACCATCTCATCTACTCCTTCATTTGAAATTTCATTTATATATATTCAACTCCCCTCTCCATTGCTAAAGGTTGAGATTTTGTGGAGTACGCTATTAAACCGCATAATGTGTTCTCTGAACTAATTTTCCATCAACCATAACTAATGTAACTACCGGGAAATCCTGTTCGACCTTCTCAATCACTACTAAGTCAGCTTTTTTGCCTTCCTTAATAGACCCTATTTGATGATCCATCTTCACTGCTCTGGCGGGATTTAGAGTAACTAACCTGAACATCTCGACAAGATCCAGACCATAATTTTCATGCATGGCAAATACAGCATGGAGCAGGGCAGGAGGATAATAATCGCTGCACAAAATGTCGATACTGTTAGCAAGAATAGCTTCCTGAGCTGACAGATTACCACTGTGAGAACCGCCTAAGAGGATGTTCGGCGCACCGGCCATAGTGAACATACCCTTCTCTTTGGCTTTTTGCGCCACCTCAATAGTAATGGGAAATTCACTGATCGTCGCACCTAGACTTTGAACCAACTCTAGTTTTTTTATGCTGTCATCATCATGTGAAGCGATGGATATGCCGTTTCTCTGAGCCAGATCCGCTATTTCTTTCATCACGTCAAAGGTTATCTTTTGCTTGGCTTGTTGGCGAGAAATCATAGTGTCAATTTCTTCATCACTTGTTTCATCATAGCTTTTGACCATATCTCGATAAACGTGGAGATCTCTGTATTGACCTTGTCCCGGCGTATGATCCATAAAGGAAACCAGGTGAACTTTGTCTTCCGAAATGTAAGCTGATAAGCGTTGGACTTCATTAATATTATCAATCTCAAATCGAGCGTGAAAACGGTGTCTAATCAAGTGACGACCTGTCAGGGTCTGGTCAATTAAGTCAATGAATTTCTGAACATTTTTTGGATCGCGAATCGGTTTGTATTTATACTCTGTTGCCTTGAATAAGGAAAGAGAATGGAACATTGTGGTGATTCCATGGGTGACTAATTCCTTTTCGGTTTCTCGAATACTCATCTGGAAATCCATCAGGCAGGTCGGTCTTGGTGCGGCCATATGTTCAATATAATCCGAATGAATATCTATAAATCCAGGAGAAACATAACCACCTGCTGCATCGATAACTTGGATATCGTTATTTATCTTTGTTTTTCCCTGAAGTATAATTTTGTATATGCTGTCATCCTTAACCAAGAGGTCGTGTCCATTTAGGATTGAATCTTCTGTAATTATCAGACCGTTTGTTATTAGGTACATACAAGTCTCCTTCTTGCTCTGTCTCACTAATGACTAGGTTCTCATTTTCTGAAAAGAGCTGTTGATTTGTATATAGTTTAACTTGTTGCCAAGTTGTCGGAGGTAAAATCTTAGTAAAATCTTAGTAAAGCTTTCGTTACAAATAGGAAAAGAGAACCGGCTATAAAGAATAACCCGTTCTCCTTTTTCTTTTCTAACAAGGCATTTCAACTACTGCTTTATTGCTTTTTGTACTGCCACTACAAGATTTGAATTAGATCCAAAGGATGGTTCAATAAATACTTGGCACCGTTTGAAGATAATTCTTCTTTGGACCGGAAACCCCATAACGCCCCTACCGCATACATTTTGGCGCTATTGGCTGTTTGCATATCGACATTTGTATCCCCTATATAAATTAAGTCTTCAGGATCAATTTCTAATTGCTGGCTTATAAGCAGAGCACCAAAGGGGTTGGGTTTTCTAGGCATTTCAGCGCTGGATCCAATGACTAGTTCAAAGTTCCAATTTGGCAGTAGGGTCATTACTACTTTTTTTGTTAGTTCATCTACCTTGTTAGAAAACACGGCTAATTTTATCTCACGTGCTGTTAATTCATTAAGTAGTTCGCCTATCCCGTCATATGGTCGTGTTTTGTTGAGACAATTATTGCTATATTCCTCCATCATTGAAGCGAAACAGCTGCTAATTAACGCTTCATCTTTTGATCCTTCGGGTAATGTTTCACGCACGAGATTTTTGAGCCCATGACCGATGAAATGCTTATAGGCCTCAAGATTATGAGTCGGAAAACCGTGTTTGCTAAGAATAATATTCATAGAATCCGCGATATCTTCAAGCGAATTGACTAGCGTCCCATCTAAATCAAAGATAACTCCCTTATACTTCATGATGCTTCCCTTCTTTCATATAATAAAGTGTATGTAAGACAATTATTTCAATTTTCCAGATTGATAAAACAGCCAATTGACCTGTCAATAAAAATTTTGTAAAAACGTAGGTTTTATCTCAGATGATAAATCTCAGAAAACTCTTGCAAATAATGATTTATTTCTATATAATCATTTTTAACATTTAAATAACAATGTATAAGGCAATGACAGGGAAAGTATACATAAGAATTTTCAAGCGAGCCTGAGAATGGTGTGAGTCAGGCAAAGGAATATGTAGAATGCCACCTTGGAGCTTCTCCTTGAAAAGTGAAAGTTGTCCCTAAGGCTTTCAAATTAGAGGAAGACGTGTTCTCACGTTATAGAGAAACTGAGCGAGTGTATTATTGCACTAATAAGGGTGGTACCGCGAATTACTGCTTCGTCCCTATTGAGGATGAAGCAGTTTTTTTATTGGAAAAAATTATCCGATACCTATTTCATGAGTTAAAAGGAGTGATTAATAGTAAAAAAATTATCATATGCGCCCTAGTGAAGAACGATTGGTAAGAATCCGTTGTGAAAAAAATACTACTTAGAGAAATAATAATCAGGGGGAGGCTGTTATATAAAATGAGTATTGAAAAAATGGTACTACCTGTTGTTAAGAATTTGCCGCATTCAGGTATAAGGAAATTTTTTGACCTAATCAATGAAGTGGATGATGTCATTTCGCTTAGTGTAGGAGAACCTGATTTTATTACGCCGTTGTGTATTAGGAACGCCGGTATATACTCTCTGGAGAAGGGTCATACTCATTATGCTCCCAACTCGGGTTTTATGGATCTTCGCAAGGAAATATCAAATTATCTTGAAAGAACCATAAATGTGAAATATGATCCTCAAAACCAAGTATTGGTCACTGTTGGTGGAAGTGAAGGTATTGACATTGCCTTAAGGTCGCTCGTAGGGCCAGGTGATGAAGTAATAATTCCGGAACCTAGTTTTGTAGCCTATAAGCCCTGTACTTTACTTACAGGAGCAACTCCAGTAATAATCAAATTAAGGAACGAAGACCAATTCAAGCTTACTCCAGAATTGCTGACAAGAGCTATTACAAGCAAGACTAAAGTTTTAATACTCCCTTTTCCCAATAACCCTACAGGTGCAATAATGTCCCGGTCGGAGCTAGAAGGTATTGTGAATATTTTAAAGAACAAGGATATTGTTGTCATCTCCGACGAGGTCTATTCTGAATTGACATATGAAGGAAAACACATCAGCATAGCAAGCTTTCCTGAAATGAGAGATAAAACCATTATGATCAACGGTTTCTCAAAAACTTTCGCAATGACCGGTTGGCGTCTGGGTTATGCATGCGGACACCCGGATTTAATATCAGCAATGTTTAAAATACACCAGTATGCACTTATGTGTTCACCCACAACTTCCCAGTATGCGGCGATCGAAGCTTTACGCAGCGGAGAAGCGGACGTCCAGATGATGTTGCGGGATTACAATAGTCGCAGGCGCATAATGATTAACGGTTTCCAAAAGGCTGGACTTGACTGTTTCGAGCCTCTCGGTGCATTTTACGTTTTCCCATCTATAAGGTCAACAGGTATGAGTTCGGATGAGTTTTGTGAGAAGTTACTAGCCGAAGAAAGAGTCGCTATTGTGCCTGGAACTGCTTTTGGAGAAGGTGGTGAGGGTTTCGTAAGAGCATGTTATGCCTATTCTATAGAAAATATCAACGAAGCTCTAAAAAGAATTACTTCCTTCGTGGAAAGACACAAAAAATATGAAGCTAGACGCCCACAAGTTCAACGAGCCGCAAGATCTGTTGTCTAACGTTGAGTATAACATACAGCATTTGTTAATAGGACAATGTATGGCTTAACCCCAATATTAATTAATTATGGGACATAGTCACTTATTATATATCGTAAAATTTACAAAATAGGAGGATTCTTTATTTTATCATGGAATATATTTCATAATAAGTAACAAAGGGGGATTGAATTTATGGCTAATGTTTTAATTGTTTCCTGTACTAAAATTCGTGATGTAAGTTGTATTGCTTGCCTGAAGTGTTTTAAAGCCGCCGGGCTTAAAGAGGGTGAATTTGCAAAGTATGACTCCGTTCAGATTGTGGGTCTCAGTGGTTGTGGCGATTGCCCTGGCTTAGTTATGCCTAAAGTCGGCTTAGTTATGGAAATGGCTGATTATTTGATGCAGGATATAGATGCTATTCATATTGGAACCTGTGTAGTCAAGGCCAAAACCACTGCCGCCTGTCCCATTGACCTTGATGGTATTAAAGCGAAACTGGAAGGAAAATTCGGCAAGCCAGTAGTTGTAGGTACACATAATTATTAATAATTATCTGGGTAATTGTTTGATTTTTGTTGTATCAGTGTGAGTCATGGATACTCTCATCGCACTCTTAAAATCCGCTTCCAATCAATGTTAGAAGATACAGAGGTGGCTATTCAGAAGATTGAAGTCGTGGGATTATCTCACGGCTTCTCTTTTTTCCTTAAATACGCCTGAGTCAGAAATTCATCCAGTAAGCGATAGCCCTCGCTTCCTCGATCACAACAAAGTCAACATCGAGACGGGAAAGTATAAAGCAGTTAGTTATTGATAGACGGGTATCCACAGGAACAAATTATCGAAGCCACTAGGTATGTCGGAGATAACTTTAAGATTTACTTCCAGCACGACAGCCGCCAAATACTTAGTTGGAATAGTTACAGTCCTTTTCATGCAAAATAGATTCACAACTCTCCACTCTCTAACACACATCAGTTTCTACGTCTAAACGTAATAGGAGTGCTTTCTGTCAAATTACAGTTTTATGGAGGCGAGAAGAATTGGCATTGGGATTTATAGGCATTTTAGGTATAGTATTATTTACATTGTTACTTATTATTGTCGCAATCATTTTTTCAGTTCGGTCACGGCAGAAAAATATAGATCCTGTCAATCAAGATGAAGGGGGAAAAAAGATGATTAAGACGGTGTATACGTATCTTATTTTGTTTGCTACCTTGATGATGACCATTGGGGGAAGTGTTGCTTCCTTTATGGCAGTGGCTGACTTAGTTTCACCTCCAAGTTATTATATGACTTATGAGGATTATAAGAGAGGGAATGTTGTTCCAAAAGAGTATATAGATACAAAACAGCCTCAACAAAATGTGGAAGTAAAAAGCGAAGAGGAATTACAAAAAGATTATCAAAGTATTGTTAGTCAGGAAAAGGTCCGAGCCCATGAGCGTGCTTTGAATAGCCTGATTAAGAGTTTTGGTTGGATTATAATCCCTCTACCGATCTTTTTGTACTACCAGCGGAGGTTAAAACACGAATAAATCTGTTGTTCTTATCTTAAATTTGATTTATTCATTATCGTCTTCATCGAAGAAATCTTCCTCATCTAATATTATACAATCAGAAACCCCTTTAAAGATATTGAAAGATTCAATATCTAATTCTAATGGTGCTAATAATTCCATTTTTATAAGACCCACTAATAATTCTAGAATTTCCTGGTCAACGTCTGGGATAATCACTAAAGTGGCTCGAACTACATCACTAATGTGCAAATCTAATGTACCTATTAATTCAAAATCATCATCACCCATAATTATTGAATATCGTTCGCTATTAGGCGTTCTTACATCTCTAATAAAGCGCGGCATAAATACCGTAGGAGTTTTTCTATTCCCTTTATAAACTTTAAAATCTCGAACATTCTCTTTCAATTGCATAAACAACCTCTCTCTTCCATTAACAATGAAGTAGCAGTGTTAACCGCTGTCAGCCGTCTAGTTGTGCTAAACTACCCGGACATCCCTATCCCTCAACACACCATTCGAAGTCGCCGAGAACTGCCATATCTACAAACCCATTAACGACTTAACTGTTCTACCCTTTATCCGAAAGCTTCTTTTCAATCAACTCACACAATTCATTGAACAATACCCCATCTACTATTTTCATGTCCCTACTGCGAAGATATTTTAAGAATTCAATGGGTATGTTTTCTTTCGTTCCGACTCCATTAATCATGAGGAACTCATTAACGATGATCTTAATTGTTTCAGCATCTTCCTTCGTAATTACTTGCATTTAATCGCCTCTGTTGTTTTCAGATAATTATAACAGAAATTCAATCACGATGCCCAATAGTGCGGTTAGAATCTCAGCCAACTTCAGATGACAAACATAAGCCTCCTTTATCATTTTTCAGAAAATTCCACACGAAAATATAACCACGCACTAAACGACTTAATCTTCTCCAACCTCTCATACAAATTCGTTCTCCCGGTCCCAAGAACTATAGATCATACCCGACAGCTCGGGGAGAAGAGGTAGGCCTGAATCCATTCTCTGGTAATAGGGACTGTGTCAGGCCGCTCATCTAGGCTAAACTGGTTATAAAAGTCATTTGAATACATGCCTATAATCTTGTACCCCCTTAGCTCTTAACTTTACGACAATATCATTGACAGTAACCACATCTGAAAAATCCTCTTCAGATAAGGTTGTAGCAAATTCATCCTCTAGATCCGCCAGAATCATGATTAAGTCTAGTGAATCCACATTCAGATCTTCACGCAAACGACTCTCTAGGGTTATTTTCATATACCTTTTATTTAAAATGTGTTTTAATGTGAAAATTACTCGGTCTTCCATTTCACTTCACGCCTTTCCACTATAAAATTAGAACATTTTTCACCAGCCCAATGCAAAGACTACTAAAACATCATAACCTTTGGCGCACCCATATAAGAAGTTCAAAACTATTCCCTCAATTGCAGGAATAAGGGCAATTGGCTCCAGACACAGTTATGTTATATTTAGTAGCGCACCCCGTTAAGAACAAGGCTTTTCTTGGTTCATGCGAATAAGTTTTAGCTGTTCAGAGGCGTTTTTTACAAAATTAGTCTGGTCATATGAAGTGACACCTCTTGAGTGTAATTTTACACTATCGGTGCCAGTTGTAAATAAGGTAATAGTAAGATGCCAGAGTTATAAATCCAAAAAGATGCTTATCAGACTCCCTTATTACAAACGGAAGCGAAATTCAGACTATACGAAATGTATGGCATAATGTCTAACAACATAACACATTGGGGTATGACCAAAAAAAGAGTGACAGGATTCTTGCTGATTTCCTGTCACTCTTTTTCAGTTTGTCAACCATTAATGCTATTCATCATATAATATTTAAGCAAGTCATAGATCATTTGTAATTGTGAGGGGATAACAAGATGAGGGATATCTTTGATATGCTTACTGAACGCAGAATTCAGGAAGCTATAGCCCGCGGTGAGTTCAAAAATCTGAGGGGTGAAGGAAAACCTTTAAAGATTACCAGCCTTTATTTCCTACCTCAAAAACTTAGAGCAGCGTACATTGTTCTGAAAAACTCAGGGTATCTCGACAGAGTCATTCAAGAAAACAGACAGTTTTCATCTCCTATAACTGAAGAATTAAACTTACCAGACGTGGACTCTTCTATTTCAGAGCAAGAACTTTCGGCAAAGGTCTTTAATCATAACGTAATGATGGATTGCCTACGCAGAAGATAGTAGTTTCTTTCTATATAAATCTAATCATGTTAACACTAATCGTGGGAATGAATAGGAGAAGCATCCAAACCCATAACTGCTGTTTTAATCCGCTGTAACCCCTCTTCCAGCACCGAACGAGGACAGCCTAAATTGAGGCGTTCGAATCCTTCACCACCGAGTCCAAATGAATAACCAGCATTTAGGCCCACGCCCGCCTTATGCACCAAAAATTTCTGTAATTCTTTCGGTTCCATCCCTAACGCTCTAAAATCAAGCCAGACCAGATAAGTGCCTTCAGGTTGAATCGCTCGAATCTGCGGTATCTCCTGGTCGAGGAACGACATAAGAAACTCTACATTTCCCTTTAAGTACTTCATTAACTGGTCGAGCCAATCCAGACCATACTGATAAGCCGCCTCCAGCGCCGTTATTCCAAAAACATTGGGGTTATGGACACCAGTCAGGTTAAGTGACGCTTGAAATGCTTGCCGATACTTAGCATTGGGAATAATTAGATTGGAGTTTTGCAGACCCGCTAAATTAAAGGTCTTGCTTGGTGCTGTACAAACTATCGACTGTGCAGCTAACTCTGGAGAAAGAGAAGCAAACGGAAGATGTTGATATCCCTCAAAAATTAGATCACCGTGAATTTCGTCAGAGATCACTATGACATCATGAGCCAAGCAGAGCTGTCCTAAGCGTTCGAGTTCTCCTCGTTCCCAAACTCTTCCGACAGGATTATGAGGGTTACAAAGAATCATCATCTTAACACCACTCGCAAATTTCTTCTCCAAGTCCGCAAAATCCATAGTATAGCGACCGTTTTCCAATATAAGTTGGCTGTTAACTACCGCACGTCCATGATTCTGAATGGCATGAAAGAAGGGCGGATAAACTGGGGACTGAATGAGAATCTGCTCGCTAAGTTTCGTTAAACTTCGTATTAATTCATTCAGAGCAGGAACGATTCCTGGGCTGAATGTAATCCATTCTCGTTGAATCTGCCAACCATGACGCTTCTGCATCCAGTCAATAATTGCTTGGTAATAACTTTCCATTCCACTTGAATAGCCATAAATCCCATGCTGCGCACGCTTCACTAACGCCTCAACCACGGCTTCCGGAGCCTTAAAGTCCATATCTGCAACCCAGAGTGGCAGTATATCAGCGCGGCCAAACGTTCGTTGATTAAAATCCCATTTTATGCACCCTGTTTGTTGCCTGTCGGTTAGCTGATCAAAATTATAGTTCATTAAATCGTACCTCTTCTTCATTTTGTTTTAGCTTGATTCTTGTCTTAATTGACTGACTTCCATGTTCCTTATGATTAACTTTAGGGGTGCGTTAAAAATAGATTCCAGTTCCGCTCTTGGTTAGGATTATTATTCGGTACAAAATATTTAGAGTATCCTTAGATTGCCTAAGATCAGAGATTAAGATTCAAATACACATCATCCAGCTCGTCTTGGGTTATTCCTATGTACCGTAGGGTTTCTTTTTGTGAAGAGTGATTAAGCAGCGACTGAATTCGAGTCACGTCCACCCCAGCCATGTAAGCATGGTAGCCAAAGGTTTTCCGTAACGTATGAGTACCAATTTTGTCCTTTAATCCGACCATCTTAGCTGCGTCATTGATGATTCGATATGCTTGTTGCCGCGTGATCGGTCCGCCACCTTTGCGCGAAGGAAATAAAGCCCTATCAGGAAGAGTACCTAAGAGATATTCCTTCAACGCTTTGATAACTGTATCGCTAAAAGGAAAGGTCTTAGTCTTTCCTGTTTTCTTCTCTCGGACGGTTATCCGATCCTTAACCCTCCCCTTTTCATCCAAGACGTCCGAGGTCTTGAGCTTTAAGAGATCACTAACTCTGAGCCCTGAATTGATGCCCAGTATAAAAAGCACATAATCCCTCAGATTACTCCCTTTGAGGACTTTTTTTATCGCTTCAATCTTCTTTCGATCTCGAATGGGTTCAACAAATTCCATTCAACGTGTTCCCCCCTCTTTTGTTGTCATAAAAATGCGTTTCAACCCAAGTGACTTGGTCTAAATAACGATATTTAGTCTTATGTGTCATAAGCGAGTATATCATAATTTGTGACACATTGAAGTCGGATCACTAAATTTATTATACACTAAAAAAAGCCTAAAACCCTAGG